>Ga0209540_10000085_pt1 | contig 122311 bp, 105 predicted proteins | sample BarGraIncu01121A_FD_184501 | JGI IMG/M metagenome (GOLD analysis project Ga0209540, IMG submission 184501) | Arctic peat soil microbial communities from Barrow, Alaska - Barrow Graham LP Incubations 011-21A (SPAdes) (version 2) | ecosystem: Environmental > Terrestrial > Soil > Wetlands > Peat... | reverse complement strand
CATTTGCCATTCCTCTGTTAATTCAACTCCTATTCTTTCAGGTCTTAGAATTTCAAATAACTGTTTATTATCTTCAAGATTAGGGCAAGCAGGGTATCCGAAAGAATATCTTGAACCCTGATAACCCCTTCGCTCTGTCATTCCCGACCTGTCCCGCATTTATCGGGAATGTTTTTATCGGGAATCCAGTATTATTTCAGCGTTTTTCTTTACACTTCTCTCTTGATTTTGAATTTTCACACAACCTCTAAAACCGTGTGATAACCCCTTCGCTCTGTCATTCCCGACCTGTCCCGCATTTATCGGGAATGTTTTTATCGGGAATCCAGTATTATTTCAGCGTTTTTCTTTACACTTCTCTCTTGATTTTGAATTTTCACACAACCTCTAAAACCATGGGCTGCGACTATTCTCTCACACATTCTCAGTTTTGGAACCATACACTTATTTTTATGTTAATATTCTATCTTACAAAAAAATATTTTGCTTCAGGATGATGTAGAATTATTGCATTTGTTGTCTGTTCAGGTACCATTTGCCATTCCTCTGTTAATTCAACTCCTATTCTTTCAGGTCTTAGAATTTCAAATAACTGTTTATTATCTTCAAGATTAGGGCAAGCAGGGTATCCGAAAGAATATCTTGAACCCTGATAACCCTGTTGAAATATTTTTCTAATATCAGTAGAATCTTTTCCTGCAATTCCTAATTCAATTCTTATCGCTTTATGCCAGTATTCGGCTAGTGCTTCCGCTGTTTCCACTGATAAGCCGTGGAAATACAGATAATCCTGATACTTATTGTTCGTATAAAGCATTTGTGCATATTCAGTTGCTTGCTTTCCAACAGTCACTATCTGAAATCCGGCTATATCTATTTCCCCTTTATCTCTGCTTCTGAAGAAATCACTTATACATAGATGCTTCTGGGATTTCTGTCTCGGGAAAGAAAATCTTTGCCATTCTTCAAGCTCATCGAGTCCATACTCAGTTTTATTCCATTGATTATTGAGCTCGTCCGTTGAAATGCGTTTTGGCTTATAGATAATCAGATCATCTCTCTCTGATTGTGCAGGAAAGAATCCGTAAATAACTTTTGGCTCTAATAATTTTTCTCTTTTTATCTGAAGTTTAAGTTCTTTGAATTTTGGTATTATCTCTTTCGTTAAAAGTTTATTATAATCATCTTCCGTCTTATTACCTTTATATACATTCCAGCTTCCTCTGAACAAAGCAATTTCATTAATGTATTCAAATATTTTATCTATAGTGATTTTATCCACTATTTTACATCCAAGAAACGGTGCTTTTGGAATTGTGTTATCTGTTATAACATTTGATTTTATCTTGAAAACTTTTTTATCAGTATCGAAACCAATATTTTTTATGTAATCGGCTTCTTTTTCCTGTCTTTTCTGAAGGTTAATCGATGTATCCATAGAAGCGCCTGTTTTTGCATCATCTGTTGAGGTATCCGATACTGTTTCGTTTAAAGTCGTCGATGTTTCGCGTGGGTCAACATAGATTTCTAATTCCGGCTTTTCCCCTGTTTTTTTGTAACGCATTATTTCCTGCATATATTTCAGTCCCGAGAAAGCATCATTAGCATAATAAACAGTTCCCTTATACAGCTTTCTTAAATCACCTTCTACGAATCTTCTTGTTAATGCCGCGCCTCCCAGAATTACCGGTATTTCGATTCCTCTTTCGTTCATCACTTCAAGATTTTCTTTCATAATAGCAGTCGATTTAACAAGCAGACCGCTCATTCCAATCGCATCGGCTTGACTTTCTTCAAAGGATGTTAGCATTGTTTCTACGGGACATTTAATTCCTAAATTCACTACTCTGTATCCATTATTCGTAAGAATTATATCTACAAGGTTTTTCCCAATATCATGCACATCACCTTTTACCGTTGCCAGAACTATAACTCCTTTTGAAGATTCTCCCTCTATCTTTTCCATAAAAGGTTCAAGGTAATTCACTGCTGTTTTCATACATTCTGCAGATTGCAGAACAAACGGAAGCTGCATTTGTCCGGAACCAAAAAGGTCTCCCACTACTTTCATTCCTTCAAGCAGTATATCATTTATAATTTCAAGAGCTGAATATTTTTTTAATGCTTCTGTTAAATCTTTATCAAGTCCTATTTTATCGCCATCTATAATCCTGTTTTTTAGTATATCCTCTATACTTTGATCCTTATTATCCGGTACTTCAGATTTTTCTATCTGCTTATCTGAGTAGTAGCTCATAAGTTCTAAAAGAGGATCATATACGCACTTTTTCCCGGTCAATAGATTATAATTTTATGTGCTATAATATATAAAATACTAAAAAATTTAAAGTTAAAATAATTAAATCCTAATTTGTTGATTTTATCATATGATTAATATACTTATATTCAACAGGAGATAAAATTTCCTTTTAAGTATTCCGGAACTTGAAGTTCCAAAAGTGATTAATTAAATAATTAATATTATCATGAAAGTACTTGGATTAATACCATCGCGATACAAATCCACACGCCTTCCCGGAAAACCTCTCATCAATATTGACGGAATGTCAATGATAGAAAGGGTTTACAAACGTGCTTCTAAAGCAAAATATATCGATGAATTGATAGTTGCTACGGATAATGAAATGATTTTTAATGAAGTAAAAAGATTCGGCGGTAAAGTGATGATGACTTCTCTTAGACATAGATCCGGCACCGACAGGATTGCAGAAATCGCAAAAAAAACCAATTTTGAAATCATAGTCAATATTCAGGGAGACGAACCTTTTATCCCGCCGACAAATATAGATAAGGTTATTGCACCAATGCTTCGAGACCGGACTCTAAAGGCTTGCACTCTGGCTATAAGATTTAAGGATATATATGACGTAATGGATATCAATAAAGTTAAAGTCGTGTTAGATAAAGATAACTATGCTGTTTATTTCTCCCGGTCAATTATACCTTTTAATACTAATGCATCACTTTCAAAATTGGATCTTAAAAAAACAAAGTATTATAAGCATATCGGTCTATATGCTTTCAGAAAAGAATTCCTGATTGAATTTTCAAAAATGAAAGTTTCAGACCTTGAGAATAGTGAAAAGCTTGAGCAGTTAAGAATTATTGAAAACGGAGAGAAAATCAAAGTAATTACTACTACCCTTGATTCATATTCCATCGATACAATGCAGGATTTCGAAAAGATAAAACACTATTGTAAGTAAACTGAGGTTATTGTATCCCGGATTTCTTGAAGGAAGTATTTATCTCTTTTAAATGCCATTGGCTTATGAATTATTATCCTTGCCTCTCCCGGTACAATTCGAAATTTATGTTTTGGTAATATTTTGTTGGTTCCTATTATTGTAATTGGCACAATCATTTCATTTGCTTCATCCGCCAAAACAAAAATACCTTTTTTAAATTCACCGATTTTGCCGTCTTTACTTCTTGTCCCTTCAGGGAAAATAGAGACAGAAATTCCTTTTTTAATGATTTGAGATGCCCTGCGGAGGCTCTTCAGAGCACTTCTCCCGTCACTTCTATCAATGGGTATATATTTCCCTAAATACATTGCCCAACCGAAAATGGGAATCTTATTGATAGATTTCTTGTAAATAAATCTTAGGGTATTCGGAATGCATTGCATTAAAATAGGAATATCGTAATAACTTAAATGATTTGAAACGAAAATATATTTTTCTTTTGGGTCAAGATACTCTATGCCGGAAACATTAATTTTCACTCCGGATATTGATAAAATGACTTTGGAAAATACTTTCGATAAATAGTGTACGATTCTCCCTTTTCTGTCGAAAGGGGAAACAAGAATTGTAAGTATGGCAATTATAAGGCAGTCAATTGCAATAAAAAATATTTTTATATAAGATATCAAATTTTACTTAACGATTTTTGAAATTGCTTTAAACTCGTCTGTCCCGGATATATCCATAAGTTCAAAAAGAATAGATTCGTAAGTGGAGATTATAGCACCTTCTTTCCTCATTCTTTCAATTGCAATTTTTTTATCATTAGGGTTTCTGGAAGAGACACAGTCTTCTATTACAAAAGGTAGATAGCCTTTAGCACAGAGGTCAGTAACAGTTTGCAAAACGCATACGTGTGATTCTATTCCGGCGATTATTACATTATTTTTCCCGGAATTTTTAAGAATTGTATTAAAATCATTTAATCCGCAGCAGCTATAAGATGTTTTTTCAAGATGATTATATTCTCCGAGTGCTTCCTGGACTTCAGGTATTGTATTACCGAGTCCTTTTGAATATTGTTCTGTTACGATTATTTCTATACCGAGTACTCTCAGACCTTTAACTAACCTTACCAATTTATCTGTAAGTTTATGATTGTCATGTATGTATGGGTAAAGTCTCTGCTGAACATCAATCACTACAGCAATTGTATCAATTCTATTTATTCGCATAAATGTAAATATTGATTTTCGAATAATTAAATATAATTATATTATATAAGAAATTCATTTCAAAAGGAAGTAAGAAAACATCATTTCGTGATATTTAATCTAATTACGAATTTTTACGTATTAATAATTAACATTTTATGCGATTTTTATGTTTTGTTAGTAAATTATATTAATTTGGAACTAAAGCAAAGAATAATATTTTTCGGGATAATAACGGTTGTATTTCTGCTTTTGCAATTTTTGGTTTTTAAAACTTTCCGGAACTATCTGAACGAAAAAAATCTTACTTCTAAAATATGGAAAAGAATTTCTCTGTATCCTTTTATAATCTTTTCAATACCATTATTATATATGTTTGTTTCGAAATACATTATTATACCGAAAATTATTTATGATATTTATGCTATTCCGTTTTACATTTTTCAATCCTCGATTTTATTCATTGCACTTTATTTGCTAATCGGAAAAATAATTAAATTTCCTTTTATCAGCATAAAATATTTTGTTGAACGGATTAAACCTTTAAAAAGGAAAATTCATAATTTAAAATCAAATAAATCAGTTGTAAAATTTGATGAGTCAAGACGGGCATTTATCAGGACTTCTACGTTTGTAGTCTCCGGACTTGCATTTACCGGTTCCGGTCTTGGTGTAATACGGAAGGATGATTTTGATATCAGATACCGGGAAATTATTATACCTAATCTACTGGAAGAATTAAAGGGACTTAAAATTGTTCAGATAAATGATTTTCACAGCGGTCCTTTTATGAGTTTTGAACAAATGAATCTTTATTGTAAAGTTGTCAATAGCCTGAATCCGGATTTAATTCTTATCCCCGGAGATATAACTAATACTCTTGCTCAGGAAGTACATCCATTTATTGATGCATTTAAAAATCTTAAATCAAAATACGGAGTATATATTACACTTGGCAATCATGATTATTTTGGAAATCCGGAATATGTAGCAGATAAAATAACTAACGATAGTCCCTTTAAAATGCTAAGAAATGAATCCGATGTCTTAAAAATAAATGGAAAAAATTTAATCCTTCTCGGAATGGAGGACACTCAAAGCAGTGGTGCTAAGTTCAGCCCTGTTGTGACTAAGAATCTTGATGAAACAGTCACTTCCGCATCAAAAAAATTCGCCTCAATGGGATTTAATTATGAAGAAACTCCGAAGATATTGCTTTATCATAAACCATATTTTTTTCCTTTAATGCTCGATAAAAATATTGATTTAATGCTCAGCGGACACACTCACGGTGGTCAAATAGTGCTTGCAAAAATAGGGGATTTCAATTTTTCAATCGCTGCTGCTACAAGCCCGTACATCAGCGGTTTGTATAAAGAAAAAAATTCTCAGATGTACATCTCTGATGGGTTGGGAACGGTTGGTCTTCCACTACGACTTAACTGTCCGCCGGAAATTACTGTCTTAACGTTAGTTTAGATTTTGAAATTTTATAAAAATAAATTATTATTTCACAAGGACCATTTTTTTAACGTCTCTAAAGTCATTCACTTTTAATACGTAGAAATATACTCCGCTTGAAAGGTCCTGCCCATTAAATTCTATTTCTTTTGTACCGGGAGCCTGTTGCTGGTTTATGATTATACGGATTTCCCTACCTGTAATGTCATACACTTTAAGAGAAACAAATCCTTGTATTGGTAATTGGTATGTAATTTTTGTAATCGGATTAAATGGATTTGGATAATTTTGCATTAGTTCATATTCTGCAGGTTTAATGTTATCAACATTCGACGGTAAAACCTGACTAAGAGGATATGAATAAGTTTTCCATTCACTCGCAAATGTCGGAGCAAATGGTAATGTTGTTGAGGCTGCTGTGGCTAAAGTTGATCCTCCTTTCGCAAAAATGTTTGAATAAGTAACTCCTCCGTCTGTGGAAATATTTACAATTAAACTGTCAACAAAAGTAGAAAGATATTGAGCATAAGAATAATCAAAACTTAAAGTGTCCGTTGAATTTACATTTGCGAAAGTGATTGAAAGTAATGTATCCCTCGCACCTATATCCGTGTAATTGTAAAACGGCATCTGTATGGAATTTGTACCTCCGATTGAAGGTCCGTTTATTAAATCAACTTGTGTAAATGTATAGCCAATATCATTATTAATTAAATTCCAGCCTTGCGGGGGAAAAGTGCCTTCAAATAATTCATACTTAAAATTTCCAAAGACGCTATCGTAATGTATAGATTTATTGTAAAACTTATTTCTTGCTAAAAAAGAATTTTTAATTATATCAGGTTTTAAATAATAAAGGCTGTTCGTATGATTTGTATATAATATTTTTACAATATTGTTTCTGCCTTTTGCACAATTGAGAACTTCCTTCGTATCATCGTTTTGTATGAATGCCAGTGTGTAAATCATAGAGTCCTGCCAGCCTTGCTGACGCTGATATTTGTAAATGTATTGGTAGGTGCCCGAGCTTGTATTTATTGTAACCCCATTTGAATCAGTCAAAGAGTTCCTGAATACATCATAAAATGTTTTTTCTCCGTTATTTCCGGGAGGATTCTGATAAAAAACCGCTCTCTCAATTGTCATCACCCTCAGCTTGTAATTCCCGGATTTAAGGTTATGCAATATATTTATATCAATTGTAGATTGAATCGTATCACCTGTAAGACGGATATCGGTAACGTTCATACTCAGAGGACTCCCGTTAATCAATCTCTTAATATAAGGTATTACCAAACCGGAATCATTATTGTACGGAGGGTTAATATATTTACTTCCATCAAAAATTGCAGATGGTAAAGAATTTATGCTATAATATGCTCTTCTCTGGTCGGGGGTGAAAGGATTTGCTAAATACATCGAATCATTCCCAGGTTCAGGAAAACCTAAATGATATTTTACAGGACAAATACTTGAGAAATTATTATTGACGAAAGTATCAAGAAAAAGATTATTATTCGCGCACGACATTGATGTTGCACTTGTCCACTCCTCAAGTAATATATTTCGTATTGCGCCTTTAAGCATCAGAGAATTTTGAACAAGTGTATCATTCGCGATATTAGAATCAGCAAGAGTTGAATAAACTACAATTTTAATAGGTGTATTTGCAGGAATTCTGACTTCATTGAAATATATTGTAAGTGTCTGTCCTGATGAAATTGAGCTGATTGTAGAATCACCTGTATAATTTAGATTTGTAATATTCATAATAATATGAAATGGTACATTAATATTATTAATCCCTATATTACTAATTTTTGCCTCAGGAAAAACTGTCATAGTATCGAGTCCCGGCGAATAGAATGTATCCTTCGGAATGTTCATTATTGCAGTAATAGCTAAATCAAGAGAGTCTCTTTTACCGATTGTAAGATTATCAATATAAAGATTATTACCGAAACCATTATAAGCAATAAACTGAAGCATTACCTGATTAGTCTGCTTAGATAAATTAAATGAGCAGAAAAAAACTACGCTGATAACAAATGCAATATAAATGAAAAATTTCTTCAAATCAATTTTAAGCCGTTGCTGTGTTTTTAGTTCTTTGGAAATAAAATTTGTAAAAAAAGTATTCAATTGTAGAAAGTAAAACCAATGATAGCGTATCTTTAGGGAGTAGTAATGCCATTCCGTTACCTTGAGGTCTGTAGAATCCTGAGATCTTAAGCAATGTCAGTAATATTGGATTATATCCGACATTTAAGATATATCCGCTGTCCCTGATAAATAAGCCCATTAGCAAATCAGATACGGTCCATCCGACAGAAAAAAGGATAATTATAAATGCAAGATTCAGAAAAGCTTGGAGCCAGCCATCATTTTGATATGATTTAGAAAAAGCCCATACTGCAAATATTGCATGAACAAAAAATATGAGTACTGCTATCAATAAGTTTAATTTAAATTTTAAAAAGCATTCTTTGAAAAAAATACCTCTTTCAAAGTCTTAATTATTATTTTCAAATCGAACACAAGCGACCAGTTTTCGATATAGTAAATGTCATAGTCTACTCTTGTTTGTATAGATGTATTTGAACCTCTATATCCGTTTACCTGAGCCCATCCTGTTATACCACACTTCACTCGGTGCCTTTCCATATATCTTTGAATAGAATCTTTTAATTGTACTATAAAGTATTCACGCTCAGGTCTCGGACCAACAATACTCATATCTCCAAATAGAACATTCAGAAACTGTGGCAGTTCATCTATACTAAATTTTCTCAGGTACTTTCCTGTCTGTGTATGCCGTTCATCATCTGCTGAGGCGAATCTTGGACCTCCTTTCTCAGCATCTACTCTCATCGAACGGAATTTTATCAGCTTAAATTCCTTACCATCCAACCCCAATCTCTCTTGTTTGTAAAACACAGGTCCTTTCGTATCCAGTTTTATCAATATCGCTATTAATAGAAATACTGGAGAGAATATAATTAAAAATGCCGATGAAAAAAAGATATCGAAAATTCGTTTAATAATCCTGTTCCAGACGTTCATCGGAACTGATTTTAGCTTCATAAACGGAATCCCGTCAATTTCCACTACACGTAATTTGCTTGTAATAATTCCTATATAATGCGGAACTGATAAGAACTCAATATTTATTCCTTCACATTGTGCCATAATCGAGTAAAGATCTTCACTTTCTTGATATGATAGTGATATTAGAATCTTATCAAGATTATTCTCTTCAATTATTTCTTTGATATTTTCGTATCCGCCTAAATATACCTTCCCGGTCTCGTTAAGTTCGGGTGGTTTGGTTTTAGAAATAAAACCTACAACTTTAAATCCTGCAAACTTATCTCTTATAAATTTATCATACATTCTTTCTGCCATTTCATTACTGCCTAATATTGCGATATTTTTCACACCGATTTCATTATTATAAAGAGTCTTTTCAAATTTTAAAAGTATATAGCGGCTTAGCGTTAAAATGATGATAGACACAACCCATAATAATATAAATACAATTCTTGAATAAGGGAATTCCCGGAAAAAAAAGATTACTCCTATCGAAAGTAATAGGCTTATAGTTACGCATTTTACTATCACGAAAAATTCATCGAATATAAAAACATTCCGGTTTAGTCTGTACATTTTAGAAGCTTGAAATACTATTATCCATACAGGGATTGTAACAATTCCAAAAAATAGATACCCTCTGATATCCGGAATAGTGGTTACAACAAACGGAACGATTTTTACAAATGGAGAATGAAATCTTATTTGGTATGCAAGATAGTAAGTCAATACAATACATGATGCATCAAATAAAATTGTAATTAATGGTAAATAGAACTCTATCTTTGAACTTTTCGACTTCAATTCATTTTAGATATTTCTTGTAAAATATAACTTTTTTTAGTAAATCTAAATTTAATAATTAATATTAGTTATGCTATATCCATCAATTTGATTGATTCTTTAAAATTCTTTATAAATGTACTCCTAATTACATTATGCTCCGGACTTCTCAACTGAGGGTCTTCCTTAACAATTTTAAATGCTATTTCTCGCGCTTTATCAAGTATATCTTTATCTTTGCTCAAATCAGTACAGGTAAAGTTAAGCATTCCGGATTGCCTTATACCAAAAAATTCTCCCGGTCCCCTTATATCAAGGTCTTCTTCTGCTATTTTAAATCCATCGGTAGTTTCAACCATAATTTCTAATCGCTTCTTCGATACATCATCAAGGTTTTTCCCTATAAGTATGCAGTAGGATTGTTCGGCACCCCTTCCAACTCTTCCTCTTAGCTGATGAAGTTGTGATAATCCGTACCTTTGAGCATCTTCGATTATCATTATTGTTGCATTTGGTATATCGATGCCCACCTCTACCACAGTTGTTGCTACAAGTACTTTTATCTTTTTGTCCTTGAAATCCTTCATTACTTCATCCTTCTCATACCAAAGCATCCTTCCGTGAACCATTCCTACATTAAATTCCGGAAAAACATTTTTCTTTAAATATTTGTAATTCTCTTCGGCTGATTTCAAATCCAATTTCTCTGATTCATCTATCAATGGATATATAACAAACGCCTGTCTTCCATTTGCAATTTCCTCTCTTACAAAATCAAATATTTTATTTTTATCTTTTTCTTCTCTCAATAAAGTTTTAATCTTAACTCTTCCTTTAGGCATCTCATCTATCTTCGATACGTCAAGGTCGCCATAAAAGGTTAAAGACAATGTTCTTGGTATAGGTGTTGCAGTCATAACAAGTACATCAGGATTCAAACCCTTATCTTTTAATTTTCCCCTTTGCATAACGCCAAATTTATGTTGTTCATCTATCACAACAAAACCGAGTTTTTGAAACTCGACAGATTCCTGTATCAATGCATGTGTGCCGACAATTATATTTGTTTTCCCGAGTCTTATCTCCTGTAGAATTTCACCCCTTAGTTTTTTCTTCTGTCCGCCGATTAAAATGCTTACTTTATAACTCTCTCCTGATACTTCATTATACTTTTCAATAAAAGAATTGATAGACTGATAATGCTGCTCTGCAAGTATTTCCGTCGGGCACATTAATGCGGACTGATATCCGCTTTTTATTGCAGCAATCATCCCGAAAATTGATACAATCGTTTTTCCGCTGCCTACATCTCCCTGCAAAAGGCGGTTCATAACCGTTTCCGATTTCATATCCGTATAAATTTCATTTATCACCCGCTTCTGAGCATCAGTAAGTTCGAATAATAAAGCTTTCTTGAAATTTTCTGAAATCGGAGTTATATCTGTTTTAAAGGAAATTCCTTTCCGTTCATTCTTGGTTACTGACCTCCTTAGCGCCAGTATTAACTCAAGATAAAATAATTCCTCAAAAGAAAGTCTCTTTCGGGATATTTCAATATCTTCTTCCTTTAGAGGGAAATTGATTCTAGAAATTGCATCTTTCTTTGAAATTAAATTATACTCTTCTGAAAATTGATTGGGAAGTGTTTCGTCAAAAATATAACCGCTGTTAAATAGAGTAAAAAATGCATTGAAAACAATTTTTGAAAGTAGAAGAGGTTTTATCCAGGTCTTCTTTAATATTCCGGAAAGTTCATAAACAGGATAATAATGATATTTTAAAAAGTTAATATCATTTTGATTTAAAATATCTATTTTAAGGTGGTCTCTGTAATCAAGTTGCCACTTTGACTGGTAACCTTCGCTCACTTTCCCCCAGAATAAGTACTTTTCTTTCAATCTAAACTGTTTGGAACGAAATTCTGTAGCTCCGAACATAGGGACTTCCACAGTTCCTGTTCTGTCATAAAGGAAAATTCTTACAGGGTGATTTAACTTTCTCGGATGCTGAACATCGATTACATCTCCATATACCAGGACGTTTTGCTCCCTGTATTTCCATAAATCTCTTATCGAGATTCTTGGAATATACGTACGGGGAATAAAATTTAAGAAATCTTCAAGTTTCGAGATTCCTATCTTATTGAAGGCATTCGCCCTTTTCTCACCAACTCCTTTTAGAAATTTTATATCCAACGTATTATTATCGTAAAATTATTTAAAATTAAATAAATTAATTCCTCAATAAAATAGAAAACCCCGTCAGGAGATATCCTTACAGAATTAAATAATCCCCTCCACTTTTAGCGTAGTAATTCCTGCTTGATCAATAACTACACTTGCTCCCTGAAATACCCGTATCCTGTAAGAAGTTAGTCCCATCGCATCGTACCGGTCAAATGTAGGAAATAATGATACATTGGTCGCGTTGTTTAAAGGAGAAATAAGAACAGGGGGTTGAGGTTGTGCAATAACTCCACTTGTAAGGAAAAACAAAAATGGAATCATAAATAGGGTATAAAATTTTTCTCATTTTGTACCTCATTTAAATTTTATATGTCGAATATTTGTTATTAATATTAAGACAATGTATTGTAAAATCAATTGTATGAACACAGATAATCTATCTCATACCCGCTAAAATTTGAAATTAATAAATAGAGTATTGAAATAATTTAATAAAATGTATAATTTAATTGAATTGAATTTACTACAAATAAATAAAATTCATAAAATGTTAAAAACAAAAATTACGTTCATTTTTACTTTTGTAATTCTAATCGCTTTTTCTCTTAATGTTTATTCTCAAAAAAACACTCAGGAAAAATATTCAAAGGTTAAGATCTATGCAACTTCGCAGTATGACTTCAACCGGATTGCACAATCCGGTCTTAATTTTGATGGAGGTATTTATAAACCCGGATTATATTTTGAAACTTGGCTTTCTGAAAGTGAAATCAATATGTTAAAATCATCAGGTGTCCCTTATGAAATAACGATCGCAGACTGGATGCAATACTATAACAGCATCCCTCAAATGTCACCACAGCAAATTCAGGAGCAAATGAAACAATCAATGGATGTCTACAATGTCAATCATTCTATTTACGGAACTATGGGCGGACATCTGACTTATTCACAAATGGTAAACAAGTTAGATTCGATGAGAATGGAATATCCTAATTTTATTTCCGCAAAATTTTCTATTGGAAATACAGTTGAAAGCAGAGCAATGTGGACAATTCGCGTAACAAAAAACCCAGATGCACCGACCGGAAGACCTGAAATTTGGCTTAATGGAGTGACACACGCCCGTGAACCAATGGGTATGATGAATGTCTTTTATTATTTATATTGGCTTTTGGAAAATTATAATATAGACCCTGTCGCAACATATATTCTAAACAATCGTGAGATTTATTTTACTCCGATTATTAATCCTGATGGATATGCCTATAATGAATCAACAGATCCTACAGGCGGTGGTATGTGGCGTAAAAACAGAAAAGTTTATACCGGGGGTATAGGAACAGATTTGAATAGAAATTTTGGTACTTATAATTTCTGGAACTCATCTAATGGAGGTTCTTCGACTTCAGTTTCAAATGAGACATACAGAGGTCCGAGTCCATTCTCTGAACCGGAAACACAAAATTTCAAGGCATTTTATAATTCAAGAAATTTCAAGGTCAATTTAGATTATCATACTTATGGAAATTATTTAATTAAACCTTATGCCTGGTGTGACCCAACACCAACACCTGACGATGTGGTATTTAATGAATTTGGAGCTGATATAACTGCCGATAATCACTTCACTTTTGGTACACCTTTTCAGACAGTTAGTTATTATGTAAGGGGTGGAGATATCGATTGGTGTTACAGCAACGATTCGACTGGTCACACGAATCACGTATTCGGCATGACTCCTGAAGTTGGTGTTATTGGGTTCTATTCTGATCCGGCACATATTATTCCTGAAGCTCAAACTTGTTTGTGGCAGAATACTTATTATTGTCTCGTTGCCGGTGCTTATCCTGGCATGAAGAATATTGTTTTCAATAAATCGACATACACTCAAAACGAAACAGGTAATGTGAAAGTCGTTTTCAGGAATAAAGGTCTTATTGATGCACAAAATGTAAAAGTAGAATTTATACCTCTTAACGCATATCTTACTGTACCGGTTCAACTTTATTCAAAAGTAACTATGCCTTCAAGAACATCCGACAGCGTTACATTTAATTTCACAATTTCAGGGTCCTGTCCAAATGGTTATGCGATTCCTGCAAGAATCAGAATAAAGCAAAATGATTCATTAATTGTTTTCAACCAGGTCTATAATGTTTTAGTCGGAAACGGTGTTACAACTTTTGCTGATAGCGCTGAAAATGGTTCAGGTAACTGGACTTATCAGACAGGTTGGGCTCTTAACACAACTTCATCTTATTCCCCAACACATTCGTTTGCTTATCCGAATTATACAGCGAATGCAAATAGCTCAATGTCTCTCAGTTTTCCTTTAAATCTGTCTTCATACCCGGTAGCTTATCTGGAGTTCTGGCATAAATATGGTGTAGAAACAGGATATGATTATTGTTATGTGGAAGTATCAAGTGACAATGGAACTACATGGCAGAATGTTGCAACGTATAATGGCACAATGACAACCTGGACAAAGCAATCATTCGATATATCTTCAAAAGTTAATTTATCTGGTAATTTCAGAATTAGATTCAGGCTTACAAGCGATTTAGGTGTTTCAGGTACTGGGTGGTATGTTGATAATATTAAAATTACAAATTATCAGGGACAGATTACAGGTACAGGAAATAATTTAGGTATAATCCCTGACAAATATTCACTCGGGCAAAATTATCCGAATCCTTTCAATCCTTCAACCAGTATTAAATTCTCGTTAACTAAATCCGGTATTGTGAAGTTAATTGTGTATGATGTAACGGGCAAAGTGATTAGTACATTATTAAATGAGACTTTTAATGCCGGTGAGCATACAGTTTTATTTAATGCAGAAAATCTTTCAAGCGGAGTATATTATTACAAACTTGAAAGTGGCAATTTTTCAGATACTAAAAAAATGTTACTAATCAAATAATTTTATTAATCTGAAATGTTAACTTAAAGCCATAGTTTGAAAAATCTATGGCTTTTTCATAATATGAAAACACTCTTATATAATGCAAAAGTCTGGCTTGGTAAAAGTAAATTTGCCGTGTCAGTAGGATTCGATTCTATAACCGGAAAAATTCTATATTCCGGTAAGTATGATGGTAAATTCAAAATAAAATATGATGAAGTAATTGATTTGAAAGGCAAACTCGTTCTTCCTGCTTTTTCTGACGGGCATTGTCACCTCATAGCTGGTGCAATGGTAAATTCCCAGATAAATTTCCGGAATGTTTCGACAAAAAATGAAATGCAAGAAGAAATTGGTAGCTACAGAATTAAAATGAAATCCGGTGAAGTCATTTTTGGAGGATATTTTTCTGAGGCAAATTTTAAAGAAAATATTAGAATGGAAAGATATTTTCTGGATAGCCTTTGCTGGGATTTACCGATGGTGATATTCCGTAATGACTTGCATTCCTGTATTTTGAATTCGAAAGCAATAGAAGGGCTTGGGATTGAAAATTCATTGAAAAAATTTCATCCGAATGAAGCTCCAAGGGATTATATTGGAAATCTTACAGGAGAGTTTAAAGAAAATGCTTTTACTTTTGTAAGAAATACTATTCCGCAAAAAACAATTAAAGAAAAATCAGATATTTTGAAATCTGAAATTGAAAAGCTTCATAAATTCGGTGTCACTTCCATTTCTGATATAACTTTTATTGAAGATCTCGAAGTATATGAATATTTACTGAAGAAAAATGAATTAAATTTAAAAATTGATTCTAGAATTCCTGTCGAAGATTTTGATAAAATTGAAAACATTAAATTAAGATTTATTGATTACGCGGAATATATTAAATTTATTTCATTAAAAGCTTTTTATGATGGTTCTCTCTCAAGCCATACAGCATATTTCCAGAAAAATTATAGGGGAACAAAATTTAATGGATTTCGGACAGATGCTGTGAATAATGGAACTTTCAGGGATAATGTTTTTAAAATTGACAAAGCAGGATACCAGCTCTCAGTTCATGCAATAGGGGATAAGGCTGTAAGCGAATTATTGGATATTCTGTCAGATATAGAATCTAAAAATGGAAAAAGAGACAGACGATTCAGAATTGAACATGCACAGCATATAAATGCATCTGACATTCTGAGATTTAAAAAGTTAAACGCAATTGTATCCGTTCAACCATCGCATTTAAATTTCGATGCAAAAATAGCATCTGATATCATTGAGGACCTTGAATCGACTCATAGGTTTAAACCTCTTATAGATGCGGATACTAAAGTCTGTTTCGGAACCGACTTCCCGGTTGTTACAGAAAATCCTTTTGACACTATTTATTATGCAATGACAAGAAAAGTTGAAGGATTTCCATCAGGATTTTACACGGAAAATAACCTCGATCTCGAAACTTGTCTCTCTGCACTTACTTCCGCTAATGCATTCGCATCATTCGATGAACAAAAAAGAGGCAGCATAGAAATAGGTAAAGATGCTGATATTATAGTTCTTGAAAATGATTTATTTTCGATGAAACCTGAAGAAATTAAAAATGGAAAAGTCGAAATGACATTTTTGAATGGAAAGAGAGTATTTTGATAATTTAATATTTAATTATCAAAATTAATTTTAATGTAATATTATCTATATAATATTGTATTTCATTTAATTTCACTTCGTTTTATCTTTGAGTACATATATGTTTAATATTAATAAAATAAAATTAATACTTGTTCCTTTTTTATTAATATACCTGAGCTTTCAGGTATTAGCACAAAATCAAGATATAGTAATAAAATTAAAAAAAAATACTCCTCAAAATATAATTACTGATTTTAAAAACGGTCATTACTCTTCCGGAAATAATTCTCTTTCAAAACTTTGTAAGAATTTGAATGTTACAGCTTCGAAATATATTTTCAAGCAATTTGAATCTTCAAAAAAAATTAATTTTAGTAATTCCGGATTAGACAGAATAATTTTACTTACGATTAATGATGGTAATTCCAAAAATGCCCTTAATCTCTTAACCTCGAATGAATACATTGAATATGCTGAGTTAAATTATATTCTTAAACTTGAAAATAATAGCAGTAATATCTTTATTCCAAATGACCCATTTTATCAGCACCAGTATTTTCTACCTCTCACAGGTTTACCAGATTTGTGGAATATTTCATCATGTGACTCGACTATATTAATTGGTGTAGTTGACTCAGGGCTCGATTTCTTTCATCCTGACTTACAGAAAAGTTTCTTTATTAATTGGGGTGAATATGGAAATGGTAAAGAATCAAATGGAATTGATGACGATGGAAATGGTTTCATTGATGACTGGCGGGGATGGGATTTTGTTGATGAACCCAATACTGGAGATCCGAGAAGAGGGGATTATCTTATTCCTGATAATGATCCGACTGATGATAATAAATTCTCTCACGGAACAGGTGTAACGGGTATCATTAATGCGTCAATTAACAATGGAATCGGAATATCCTCAGTAGCACCGGGTTCTAAAGTACTCGTATTGAGGGCTTTTGATGCCGAAGGGTTTGGAGAAGAAGATGATGTATCTGCAGCTATTTTGTACGGAATATCTATGGGTGTTAAAATTTTCAATTTCAGTTTTGGTGATTATACTTACAGTAATTTGTTAAGGGATGTTATTCAATTTGCGTATTTACAGAATATTTTTATTTCCTGTTCTGCCGGTAATGATGCTTCTTTCAAATTACATTACCCGTCATCTTTTGATGAAGTTACATCAGTAGCTGCATCCGATGGACAGGATTTTAAGGCGTCTTTTTCTTCTTATGGAACAACGGTTGATATTTACGCACCCGGTTATCAGATTTTATCTTCAACGAGAATTGGTAAAGGTAATGCTCAATTTGGTGGAGATTATGATTATATGAATGGAACATCTTTTTCTGCTCCAATCATCTCAGGGGTTGCGGCGCATATTTTAAAACAAAATCCAAATTTAAAACCGGAAGAAGTGAGAGGAATTTTGATATCCTCAACTTCGTATATGAACGGCCAAACCAACTGGGACTTTTATCATTCTTCAGGAAGAGTCAATGCATTCAACTCTTTCAATAACTTGAGTATTCCCTCTATTGTGAGAATTATTTCCCCTTATCAGGATTTTTCCACCGACAAAGATACTATCCCGATATGCATTTCTGCCGCCTCACCTTTGTTCTCTTCGTATTCTATTTTTTATGGTATAGGTATATATCCTGAAAATATGACACAGGTAATGGCTAATGTCGGGAATCAGGTATTATCCGATACAGTTTTTAAATGGAATATTTCAGGTTTACAGGATACTTCATATACTTTATCTTTAGTTATCAATCAGCAGAACGGTAAAAAACTGGAACATAATCTTGTCTTTTATAAAGATAAAAATAGCCCTCAAATTATTGATTATTCATTTGGAAGCTTGATTGATAAAAATAATCATACTGAAATAATAGAATTTTCTACAAATAAAAAGACTCTCGGAAAAATTTATTTCAAAAAGAGAAATTCATCTGACCCTTACCAATTTATTTATGCAGATGGTGGAACAAACAATATCGGATTGATATCAACTTATCATTCAGGATTTTTGAAAAGTGCTGATTTAAGTCCCCAAACAGAATATGAATTTTATCTGGAAGCAATATCTCTCAACGGAAAGAACATTATACTGGCGAATGCAGATTTCCATTTCAAAACCGGAAACGAAATTAATAGTTATGGTTATTTAAGAAAAAATTATTCGCTTCCTTTAATGCAGCTTTGTGATAAAGTAGTTACACAGCAAAATAGTACTGAGATAATTTTTGGTAATGAAATAAAAAATAATTACAAGCCAGCTGTTTACTCATTTACAAATGGATATTTTCTGAAAATATCTGCAAATCAGTGGAGTGATTTTGTGATAGTAAGGGATGTTGCGGATATTAATTCAGATTCAAAATATGAAATGCTCGCATCAAAAAGCAGAAACGGATTATTGTTCAAGGCACCTGCCAATGAACAGTTGCCGTCAGTTTTGATTTGGTCTGACACTCTTAATAATAATTTCTGGTCATCAAAATTTGCCGACACTGACAGGGATAGTTTAAAAGAAATAATCGGGTACGGAAAAACAGGACTCAGGATTCTGGAAAACGCAGGAAATAATAACTTTACCGAAATTGCAAATCTACCTTATGAAGGCGGTATAACATCTGAACCGAATTCTCAGAATGTTTTGATTGATGACTTCGATAACGATGGAAATCTTGAAATTGTATTTACAAATTTAATATATAATAATCCAAATTCAGCATTCCCGAATACTGTTTTACAAATTTATAAGTGTACTGCGAATAATATATATTCAAAAGTATTTTCAACAACCCTCAATATGTTTATAAAAGGGGAGAATCTGACTGAAGGTGATTATGATGGGGATGGGAAAAAGGAAATTGCTATAGGTACTGTAACCAATGATGACAACCCTTCTCAGTATTATTCCTTGTTTGTTTTTAAATTCCAGAATGGGACATATAATTTAATAGGAAATACTAACATTTACAACTATAAGTCATATCTGGAGACTTCAACGAAATCCGGTAATCTGGATAACGATACAAAAGATGGTATCTTTGTAAATGTAGGAACGCATTTCTATGTTTTAAAATATGATGCTCTTGAACAGAATTTTAAACCGGAGTTTTATCTTAAAGATATTAATTCTTTCAATCAAATAATTCACGATTTCGATAAGAATGGGATAAATGAAATTGGACTTAATACTATAAAGGATTCTCTTTTCTTCTTTGAAAAGAATATATATTCGTCCGGACCTCAAACTCCGTTGAATTTTAAAGTGTATTCCACCGATTCAGATAAAGTGTTTCTAAGTTTCGATGCCGTTATAGGAGCAGATTATTATAAAACATATAGAAGCAATTTTGATTCTCTTCATTATACGGTAATTGATTCTCTATCAGGTAATACTTACACTGATTTAAATTTGTTAAACAATAAAATTTATTTCTATTTTGTTACAGCCGTTGATACAAATCTCTTAATTAAAGAAAGCCAACCTGCTGATTATAAAAAGATATATACACATAATAAATCAAAACTCGTTTCTGCCTCATATCTTGGAAATGGCTTTTTATCTGTCAGGTTTTCCGGAAGAGTTAGTTATTCTTTGCCTGAGGTGAATACTTTTATATTAAGTAATAGTCTGGGATTTCCAAAGAATATTGCTTTCAAAAGTGACTATGAATATCTTTTAAGTTTCGGACACAGGATTGCAAACGGAAGTTATTCTATTTTATCAAAAAACCTTTTTGATTTCTATGGCTCCCCGGTCGATTCAAATCTTGTATTCTTTCCGGTTAATCAGGTCGATTCGCAAAAGTTTTACCTGCAGAACTTATCTCTTTTTGGTAAATATAGGTTAAGGGTGGAGTTCAATCTTCCTGTTGATTCTGTTACGGTTATGAATCCGGACAATTTCATTTTCGAACCATTTTACCAAAAAGTAATTTCAATTGAAATTGACAAGAGTAATAATTCTATAATTTTCGTAAACCTGGAAAATAAAGGATATATTGGTGCTTCCGGAAGAAATTATATTCTCAGAATATATAATATATACTCTCAGAGTGGTATAAAAATTGTTGACGGTGCCGGGAGTTTTCTCGGGCTTGTATTTTCAAAAGAAAATCTTGATGAAGTAACAGTTTATCCCAATCCTTACAAAATTAACTCAGGAAAAAATATCATCACCTTTGCAAATCTGACGCCAATTACTACTATTAACATTTATGATCTTACCGGTAAGTTTATTGCAGAGATCAATGAATCAGGGACAGATGGCGGAGCAGACTGGAATCTGAAAGATTCAAACGGGAATATCATTCAATCCGGAATTTATATTTATAGAGTTACTGGAAAGGATTCAAATGGAAATGATGTAAAAGACAAGACGGGAAAATTCGCAATTATAAAATAAAAAAGAGCACAACTTTACAGAAGTGCTCTCCGAAATAAAACTATATCACGAAAATTATTTCTTGTTTACAAAGTCGGCAAATTCTTTTCCTGCTTTGAACTTTGCAACTTTCTTCGCTGCAATTTTAATTTCTTTACCTGTTTGAGGATTTCTTCCGATTCTCGCTTTCCTTGCACCTCTAGAGAAAGTTCCAAAACCTACTAACCCGACTTTGTCACCTTTCTTAACAGATTTCTTTACTGCACTCATAAATGATTCTAATGCAGCCCTTGCAACTACTTTAGTGATTTTTGCATCACCAGCAATTTTTCCAATAAGTTGTTCTTTGTTCATTGAGTTTCCCTTTTTTAAGTTAACGGAATTTCTTACCGTAAAGATAATAATGTATTGAAAAAGATGCAACATACGTAAAATGCACTACTGACTTATGTTTAAAGTGTCATAAAGCAATTCAAATATCTTATTTTACGTCCTTTTCATTCTTAAAATTAATATTTATATTTTGAAAAATCTTTTTTGATAAAAATTTTATACTTATGCCTAACTTTGTTTCTAACAGGGATGAAACAGTTCGACTGTTCAAAAATCCGGTTATGGAATATTTCTCGCATATTCATCCGGCTACTCCTCTTTTTGTTTATATACCGATAGTGACTGTATCAGAGTATTTTGGATTCATGCAGATTGATAAAATTTCATATGGTATTCTCAATACTCTGCTTGGCATATTTATTTGGACCTTGCTTGAATACATTATTCACAGGTTTGCATTTCACTTTAATCCAAAATCTGATAAGGGTAAAAAAATCCATTTTCTTGTTCACGGAGTTCATCATGATTATCCGCGGGATAGCACAAGGCTAGTTATGCCGTTGCTTGTCAGTATTCCACTTGCTGTTATTTTCTTTTTCTTATTTAAATGGGTATTCTCGATGTATTATCTTAATACATTCAGCGGATTGGTTATTGGATATTTAGCTTATGACTCCATACATTATGCTACTCACCATTTTAAAATGAAAAGCGGTATTTGGAAATTTCTTAAGGAATATCATCTTAAACATCACTATGAAGGTGAAAACTCTGCATTCGGTGTAAGCAATCCTCTATGGGATTATGTATTCAGAACAGTACCATCATTTATTTCGAAAAAAGGTAAAAGTAAAATTACAGAATAGGCAAAATCTGATTTTTTATTATAGTAGGAATATTAATTATGTATCTTTCCTCTGCGTAATGAAGCAAAAATACCAAGGAAACATAAAATACTGAAGAATGCAAAAGCTAATCTGATGCTGTCAATAAAATCATTTTGATTTTCTGATGTAATTTCAGCTTTCCCGATAAAAATTGAAAAAATTACAATTACTATTCCCATACTGAACATTTGCCCGACCATTCTCATCGAAGAAAGTGTTGAAGATGCTACGCCGTAATATTTCTTTTCAACTGAACTCATCACTGCGTTTGTATTTGGTGAAGAAAACAGTGCAAATCCGAATCCAATAATTGCAAGATTTATTATTATTAAAATATAACTGAAACTCAAATTTATAAATGAGAAAGTTATTAATCCGGAAGTAAGAATTCCCATTCCAATTGATGCAACTTTCCGCGGTTCTATTCTATCCGATAATTTACCGGCAAGAGGAGAAAATATAGCCATCAATACCGGTTGTGTGACTAGAATTAAACCTGCATCCTGGGAATTTAAACCTTTTACCTTTTGCAAATAAAGGCTCATGATAAAACTTATCGCAAATGTTGCACTATAATTTATTAATGCTGCTATATTTGAAAAAGTGAAAGTTTTGTTGGTTTTGAAAACTATCACATTAAATACAGGATGCTCTTTCCTTTTCTCATAATAATAAAATAAATAAAGTGATATTATCCCTGTTGAAATTAATGTAATCCCTGTAATCCCCGGGAGAAATGTTAATCCAAGCATCAGAGCTGTAAGTGAAAAGATATAAATAACAGAACCTGTTATGTCAAATTTCTCTTCTATAGCTTCAATCCATTCAACTTTTAAATAGAACAAAATTAAAACAACGATAATTATTCCTAACAGGAAGTTAAAATAAAATATAAATCTCCAGCCAAAATTATGAGAAATTATTCCGCCCAAAAATGGTCCTGTTGATAGACCTGTATAAACAGAAGTAATGTTTATTCCAATTACTTTACCTCTTTCGTTCAAAGGGAAAACGGAAACAAGAATCGCAGTTGAAGTTGTAAATATCATTGCTGAACCTACGCCTTGAAATAATCTTAATATCAGTAGCATTGTCCCCGAGTTGGATAATCCGCATAATAAAGAACCTATGGAAAAAATAATTATTCCGATTTTCATGAATTTTGCTCTTCCAATAATATCTGATAATTTTCCTATTGGGATTAATAAAACTGCAGTCGTTAATAAGTAAGAGGTAGCAAACCAGCTCAATAGAACAGCCCCGGAACTGAATTCATTGCCAATAAGAGGTAAGGCAATATTAATTGCCGAACCCATAAAGGCAGTCATAAATGACGCCAGTGTAGTAATAATTATTATAAATATTTTGAATCTTGATTCGCTAATCATATAATCTCAAATAAAATAATTTCTTACGTAAACACAAGTCAAGTTTTTAAATCTTATAGAAAATTAAATTCTGATTTCAGATTAAACCAGAATTATCCGAATCCGTTTAATCCTGTAACAACAATTTACTTTGAAGTACCGGACAATATCGGTTCTGCACCCGTTTCATTAAAAGTATTTGATAATTCCGGTAGGGAAGTAGCAGCTTTAATAAATGATATTTTGTCACTTAGTACTCACGAAGTGTTTTTAGAAGGTAGTAAATTTGCCAGCGGAACATATTTCTATACTTTATCATCAGGAAAATTTTAAAGAAACAAAAAAATGTCTTTAATCACTTAATATAAGTAATTTCTGGTTATACGTAATAAAAAAAAGCAGATTATAAAATCTGCTTTTTTATTTAAACTCTCAGTATTTTTTTGCAGAGAGTGCGGGATTCGAACCCGCGAACCAGTTCCCCAGTTACACACTTTCCAGGCGTGCTCCTTCAACCACTCGGACAACTCTCTGGATAAAAAAACTAATTACTCAGGTTACAAAAATATGTTATTTATAATTTTTAAACAATCTTATTTGAAATCACGATTTTTCCGATAGCGTTCAATGAAATTTGTAAATTTTAAGAATAATAATTCTGATTCTTTATCCCCCTTTTGACAAAGGGGTTTTTTGGGGGTTCATCTAAAATTATTTGAATTTACAAACGATTCTGAACGCCATCATTTTTCTATTCTCTTTACAAAGTTTTCTTTGGGATAGCTATATAGTTTTATACTTCTGTTTTAGATTTCGTCTTTGTTAATTTATGTTTTAAAAATTTAAATATTAAGGGCAGGAGAGATAAAAATATAATACCTAAAATAACCTTTTCTATGTGTTTATCAATATCCGGAATGCTTCTACCAAGAAAGTAACCAAGAAGTGTCATACTCGGAATCCATGTTACAGCACCTATCATATTAAATCTAAAAAACTTCCAATAGCTCATCTGTCCGACACCTGCTACTGTAGCAACAAAAGTCCTGACAAACGGCATAAACTTTGCAAGTATTATAGCAATACCACCGTATTTTTCATAAAATTCGTGAGTTTTTATTAAATAATCTTTCCGGAATAAAAGAGACTGCTCTTTTTTAAAAAGCTTTGGTCCTGCTTTATGTCCTATGAAATATCCGGTGTTATCTCCAAGTATTGATGCAGGGATTAGTATTAGAATTAAATACACAATATTAAGATAATGCACATCGGGAGTCGTTGATGATACAGGTGTTGCTGCAAGAAGTCCCGCAGTCACCAGCATTGAATCACCCGGTAGAAAAAACCCTAAAAGTAATCCGGTTTCCGAATATACTATAATAAACATACCTATATATCCGCCCCACATAATAAGATTCTTAAGAAAATCTTTTTCTGTTACAATATTATATAAATCTTTAAAGAATTCCAATTTAAATTAATTAATTTTTAAATATGTTTCGTTTCACTTATATCCAAAATATATTCCCATATTTCTTTCGCTACAGGGACTACAGATAATCTGCCTTGTTTCACAAGTGCAAAGTCTTTGAAAAATTTATCCGATTTTATTTGAGCGAGAGTAATAATTCTTGTCAATTTTCTGACAGGTTTGATATCAAAGACAACAAGTTTTATATTTAGTTCTTTTGGATCCGGGTATGGATCAGAATCCACTTCTGCAATTCCAATTATTTGCTTCTCATCTCCTGTGTGATAAATAAATGCGAGATCCCCTTTATGAATACTTCGAATATTTTTCAAAGCAGTATTGTTAGTAACTCTATCCCAGCAGGTTTTTCCATCTTTTAACAAATCTTCGAAGGAATATACCTTAGGTTCGGATTTTAAAAGCCAGTAGTTCAATCTGATACCCTCATTTTTGCAAACTTAAGATTGATTTTAATCACGCCCATATCATCAAAATATATATCGGCTTTTTTTTCTAAACCTCTACCTGAAGTGGCTACAACAGTGCCATTCCCAAATTTATCGTGATAAATCTTTACACCTTTTTTAATATCCGGATATTTATCTTCCTCGGGAAATTCTTCTTTGTGTCTGTTTATTTTGATAGATTCATAACGGACATTTTTTGAATCAAAAGTTTTTCTGAACTGATTTTTTATAAAAGAAGATTTACCGTTTTGATTCTGCTTGAATCCATCGTAAATTGTGTTTTTACTTAATATATCGACCGGTATTTCTTTCAGAAATCTCGATTTCATCTGATAAGAAGGTGTTCCGAATCTATAACGCTGATTAGCGAATGATATATACAGTTTCTCTTTAGCCCTTGTAATTGCAACGTAAAATAATCTTCTTTCTTCTTCAAGTTCTTCTTCACTTTTAATTGCACCTGTGACTGGGAAAAGGCCTTCTTCTAAACCGGTTATGAATACTACAGAAAACTCAAGACCTTTAGCCGCATGAATTGTCATTAAAGTAACGGCGTTTTTTTTGTTATCAAGATCGTCTATATCCGAAACAAGAGAAACCTTTTGTAAAAAATCTTCAAGTTTTGCTTCTTCATCATCTTCGGAAAACTCCACTATCGCAGATATTAATTCATTGATATTATTTAATCTTTCTTCTGATTCTTCTGTTCCTTCTGTCTTTAGCTCTTTTATTAGACCAATCTCATCTACCATAGCTTTGCATAGTTCTGAAAGAGAAATCTCGTCTTTCAAATATTTATATTTCTGGATAAAGGTTGAAATTTCTTTCAGTTTGACTTTTATCCTCGGTCCGAATAAGGATTCTTTTTCAGTATTTTTCAGTATCTCAAATAAAGTAAGTGATTTTTGCGTAGCAATATTATTTAATTTATCTACTGTTGTCTTGCCTATTCCTTCTGTAAGATTAAGTACTCTAATCAGTGATTCAGTATCTTCCGGGTTAACTACTATTCTAAAGTAGCTCAATACATCCTTAATTTCTTTTCTCTGGTAGAATCTGATACCTCCGATTATAATGTAAGGAATGTCATTTTCCCTCATTGCATCTTCAATCAATCTTGATTGGGCATTTGTTCTGTAGAGAACTGCAAAATCTTTAAAATTTATTTTTCTTTTCTGAATCTCTTCGGTCACAAATCTTGCAGTTCTGTGAGCTTCGTCTTTATCAGTCATTGTCTCAAGCATTGTGATATGCTCACCATCTTTATTGTCTGTCCATAATGTCTTTTTGATCTGTTTGTTGTTGCTGCTTATAACCTGATCTGCAAAGGAAAGAATTTTTTTCGTTGATCTGTAATTCTGTTCAAGGCGGAAAAGTTTGTGATTATCGAAATCTATCTCGAAATCGAAAATATTACTTATTTCTGCACCTCTCCATTTGTATATGGATTGAGCATCATCTCCGACAACGGAAATGTTCTGATTCTTTGATGCGAGCATTTTTAAAACGATATATTGTGCTTTGTTCGTATCCTGATATTCATCTACTAAAATATATTGAAACCTGTTCTGATATTTTTCAAGAATTTCCGGATGGGCTTCAAAAAGTTCTATGGGTTTCAATAATAAATCATCGAAATCCATCGAATTACTCTTATGCAGGTATCCCTGATATTCTTTGTAAATATCACTTACTTGAATCTCGAATTTTGTTTTTGCCATCGAAGCAAACTTATAAGGATATATCAATTTGTTTTTTAATTTGCTTATCATATTTTGGATAGCAGCAGGACTTATCTTTTCTATTGATAAATTATGGCTGAGCATGATACGCTTCACTGCATTTTGGGAGTCATCAGAGTCATAAATTGTGTAATTTCTTGTATAACCTAATAATTCTGCCTCAATCCGTAACATTCTTGCAAACATCGAGTGAAAAGTACCTATCCAGAGATGCTCAATATTTACAGAAGATAATTGAGAAACTCTTGATTTCATTTCATCAGCTGCTTTATTAGTAAAAGTAAGTGCGAGTATTTTGAACGGATTGATTCCGGATTCTATAAGAAATGCGATTTTATATGTCAATACTCTTGTCTTGCCGCTTCCGGCGCCTGCAATTATCATACAGGGACCATTAATCTCTTCAACAGCTTTTCTCTGCTCGGGATTTAAATTCGATAAATCTAAAAACATCTGATGATACTCGTAAAAAATTTAAGGAGTTTTAAGATAAAAAAAATATACATCATATTAAACAAAGATATTAATAAAATAATCTTGAAAATCAGTTTTGAAGTCTAATTCTCTGTTTTTAAGTTTCTATTTCAGTTCGGAACTATTATTTTTTATTATGAAAAAAAATATATTCAATTTTACCACGGAACAACTATACGATGAAATCAAAGATATCGTAGATCATAAATACCGTACATTACAAATTTTTTCCTCACTCCATAAGAATTTCAGGGAAGATTTTAGTCAAATTACCGGAATTCCTTGCGAATTCAGGGAAAATTTAGCAAGAAATTTCTTTTTCCCTTATTTTAAATTGATATGCGTTTCTGAATCAAAGAATAACACGCAAAAATTCCTTTTCGAAATAACCGATAGTAAAAGTAAAAAATTCAGGGTTGAATCTGTTTTAATTTCAGAAGACGAGAGGAATACAATTTGTGTATCCACACAGGTTGGTTGTAATATCAGGTGTGAATTTTGTGCAACAGGTAAAATGGGATTCCTCAAAAATCTTGATGTAAGTCAAATCATTCTTCAGATTTATTGTGTAAAGAAAATATCAAAAAAAAATCCAACGAATATCGTTTTTATGGGGATGGGAGAACCTTTCCTCAATTACGATAATTTATTAAATGCTTTGAAAATATTGACAGATAAAGATGGTCTGGGTATTTCATCAAAGAAAATTACCGTATCTACGGTAGGTATAAAAAATAAAATAAAAATTTTTACTGATGACCTCCTTAAAACAGAAAACAAAACCATCAAAAATACAAAACTTGCTTTATCTTTACATACGACGGATCAGGGTATTCGTGAAAAAATTATACCTATTGCAAGAGCAAACAAACTGTCTGAATTATATCAGGAACTGATTTATTTTTACCGTAAAACAAAAACTAAAATTACTTATGAATATATATATTTTAACGGATTGAACGATACGGAAAATGATATTAGAAGGCTTGAAAAGCTTTCAGGTATGCTACCCTGTAATTTTAATATTATTCCATTTCATCCGATAAAAGCAGAACTTAATCCGCCTTTGAATGTTTTTAATTCCAGCGATAAAGCGTTCAAAGGTATAGATAATTCACTTTTTATTAAAAGTATAAATTATTTTATTGAACAGTTGAGAAATAAAAAAGTAGTTGTCAATTTAAGATCGAGCAGCGGAGTGGATATTGATGCTGCGTGCGGACAACTTGCTACTCAATATCAAAACCAAATATTCTAATATGCATCAGATAATTATTTTTGGACCGCCCGGAGTAGGGAAAGGGACACAAGCACATTTTATTTCCGAAAAATTAAACATATTCCATCTTTCTACAGGGGAAGTACTAAGAACATCAGCAGAAAAAAAGACTGAACTCGGATTAAAAGCAAAGGAAATTATGGATAGGGGACAACTTGTACCGGATGATATTATGATAGGTATAGTACGGGAAGTACTCTTAAATGATTCCGGTCCGGAATCAAACGGATTTATTCTTGATGGCTTTCCCAGAACTGTCGAGCAGGCAAAAGCATTGACAGTTATCTTTAAAGAATTTGGTTATTTAGGCGTTATAGTGATTTACCTTGATGCTGATGAAGATGAACTCTTGCGAAGATTACTAAAAAGAGGCAGGAGTGATGACAATGAACTTACTATCAGGAATCGTTTGAAGGTTTACAAAGAACAAACTTATCCTGTTATAGAATACTATAAAAATGTTTATAATACAGTCAAAATTGACGGTTTAGGAGAAATCGAAGATATTTATAAACTTATTCTTGAATCACTTAAAATTTGATTGAAATACCTATAAAAGGAATAATTAATTTGTTAATTGAATTTTACTTATAAATATCTTATTTTTAACAATTAATTTTATAATTATATGGCAGCAAAAATAAAAATTACAGAATATGCTGAAAAAGATTTGGCAGTTATACAGCCCAAAGGGAATTTCATAGGTGGTGATGAAACCGATGAGCTACGAGATACTATCAAAACACTTTCAGAAAAGGGAAATAAAAAATTGGTGATTGACCTTGGAGCGGTGCTGTATCTTAATAGCACTGCACTTGGAGTTCTGATTTCTGCTCATGCAAATTACACAAAAAGAGAAGGCAAAGTTGTTATTTGCCAGCTCAATAAAAATCTTGAAAATTTGTTCGTAATAACAAAGCTTGCCTTGATATTTGACTCTTATCACTCACTTGAAGAAGCATTGATAAGTTTTAATTGATTTTTTAAAATCCATTAATATTTAAATAAACAAAATAACAATAAAAAATTAAACGGAGGTCGAAAAATAAATGAAAAAATCGGGATTGTTTAGTGCCATTCTGATAACGGTCGCACTTGTCGCTGCTATTATTATCTTTTTCTTCGTGTTAGGTAATCCTAACAATTTTGAACCCGGAACAATGACACCTAAAAAAGGCAATTACTTTGGTGTTATCTTTTTGGGTGGGTGGGTAGTTATGCCCCTGATAGCCTTATTGATTATGGTAAGCACTTATACTATTGAAAGAGCTTTATCTCTTGGAAAAGCTAAAGGTAAAGGTCCGATTGAACCATTTCTGAAAAACATTCAGATGACTTTAAAAGATGGTGATATTGAAGGAACAGTTGCTTTGTGCGATAAACAAAAAGGTTCAATTGCAAATATTCTTAAACAAGGACTTGAAACATATCAGTCAATTGCAAACGATAATTCAAAAGATTCTGAAAGAAAATTAGAAGAAGTAAAAAATGCAATTGAAGAAGCTATGGGTCTAGAACTTCCGCTTCTTAACAGAAACCTTTCTGCTCTAGCAACTATTGCATCAGTTTCAGTTTTGTTCGGTCTGTTTGGTACTGTGTTAGGTATGATCAGGTCATTCCAGGCACTTGCAGTAGCGGGTAATCCGGATCCGACAGCTTTATCAAACGGTATTTCTGAAGCTCTTATTAATACTGCATTTGGTCTTGGCGGTGCCATTATCGGTACCATATCTTATAATTTCTTCCTGACAAAAGTCGGTACGATTACTTATATGATTGATGAAGCCACTTATAATTTATTAGCCATTATCGCTTATAAATCAAAGTAATTAGAGACTCGTGATAATTGAAAAATTTTTTTAAAAGATTAGTTAATTTTCAGGTATGAAAAAAATAAGAGATATAAAGAAAGCTGATATTAAAATTGATATGACACCTATGGTGGATGTGATTATGCTTCTCTTGACCTTCTTTATGCTGACGGCGACTTTTAAAATTGTCGAATCTACAGCAGTTGAAGTGACTCTCCCTAAATCTTCTGACGCTGATACAAGTAAGGTGCCTGATACAAAATTGATGACTATTACATTGACAAAAGCCGGAGATATCTTCCTTGATATTGATAATCCGGTTCTGAGAAAAGAATTATTCGGTGATGAGTATGGAATAGGAGTATATCATCCGGATTCAACAACTCAGAGCGAGTTCAAAACATCGGGGAAAGTCGGCGGTATGGATTTCAAAAGACCTGTAATGTTCCTCCCTACTAAAGCTGAATTTGAAAAGAAACTCTTAGATATTAAAGCAAAGGGACCAAGGGACGAAAAAGGAAATTCCGCTTTGAAAGTAGTAATTAAAGGTGATCAGGAGGCTGACTTTGGTGCGATGGAAGATTTGATGGCTTCACTTAAAGAGACGCGTAATTCGATGTTTCATATGTTAACACAGCTTAAAAGAGAAAAAAATTAAAATAACTAACTTAATTTAGGAGTTTAATAAATGTCAGGAACAGATTTCGATACCCCGGATGCGGGGGGAGGACGCGGTAAGCAGCACAAAAAAGTAAAAGCAGCTGGCGTAAGGATTGATATGACCCCTATGGTGGACGTTATTATGCTACTTTTAACTTTCTTTATGTTGACAACAACGCTTTCTAAACCTCAGGTTATGAAAATAAACTTACCTAAAGGCGAAGAGAAAGATAAGTTAAAAGTTGATATGGGTACTGTTCTATTTGTAAGAGTATCTGAAAAAGGAAATATTTATTTCTTTAAAGGGAAATCAGACGGCTCAGAACAGGCGGCAGAAAAAGTTGATATAAAGGATTTGAAAGTTAAACTTGAGGCCATATCCGCAGACAACAAAAGAAATCAGCTCGATCTTCTTGTCCTTTTAAAATTTGACAGAAAAATGAAATATAAGGTGATGGTTGATATTCTCGATCAAATTAACCTAGCTAATATTGATAAAAAATATGCTTTCTTGAAAATGGAAGAAGAGGATTTGAAAAAGGTAAACGAAGCCGGCGGATAATCTGTAGAATTTAATAAATAAAGCGGACTTGAATAATATTCAAGCCGCTTTTTTTTTGCTTAAAATTTTTATGTTTCAATTATTATTACTTTTTATCAATTTTCATTAATATATTAATAAATTATCATACAATATCTTGAATAAAACGAAATTTATTATTTTTTGTTTCTCAATCTTGTTTTCGGTATTCGTAAATCTAAATGCACAGACTGAAAATGCAAAATCTCTTTCTGAATTTCCAACACAGATTAAAAAATATGTAGTAGATGAAACGAACACGCTGACAGGTGATCAAACGAACATATTATTAAAAAAACTCGTTGATTTCGAAAAAGCGACGAGTAATCAGATAATACTTTATATTATACCCTCGCTTAACGGTGAACCGATTGAAATGGTTTCTATAAAAATTGCCGAAACCAACAAAATCGGGAAAAAAGATAAAAATAACGGTGTTTTATTACTTATCTCAAAAGAGGATAAAAAAATTAGAATTGAAGTTGGTTATGGCCTTGAAGGTGCTTTAACTGATGCGATTTCATCTTCAATTATAAGGAATGAAATCGCTCCGAGTTTCCGGAATGGGAACTATTTTGAAGGAGTAACGAAAGGATTAGATGCAATCATTCTTGCAACCAAAAATGAATATAAAAATACTGATAAAAATTCATCTTCCGATTCTTTATGTTTTGGGGTACCAATTTTTATTTTCATTATTTTTGGGTTTATCTTCTTTTCCATTTTTATATCTATAATTCGAGGAATTTTCGGTTTTGGAAGAAAGAATTATCCCGGAAGGGGTTCCGGTAGTGGTTTCTGGGGAGGTTTTGGTTCAGGTGGTTCCGGAGGAAGTGGAGGATCATTCGGAGGTTTTTCCGGAGGAGGTGGATCTTTTGGGGGTGGCGGCGCAAGCGGCGGCTGGTAATCTTTTTTTAATAATTTAAAAATTTATCATGTTTAAAAATTACATTCAAAAATATCTTTCAAAGGAAGATCTCAAAGATATTACAGATAAAATAAAAAATATTGAACTAACTACTTCCGGTGAACTTAGACTGTGTTTAAAATACAAAACTGAGTGGCACGAAAAGAAGATGCGTACAAGAGATCTCGCTATTAGGGAATTTCATAAACTTGGTATGCAGAATACAAAAGAATATACCGGTATTCTCATTATGATATTCTTGAAAGATAAAAAGTTTGAAATTATTGCTGATAAAGGTATTAATTCAAGAGTTGAAAAGAATACTTGGGATAATATAGCCGGGGAATTGACAAACCATTTTTCTGCTTTTAATTTTAAAGGCGGTATTTTAAATCTACTTGACAAAGTTGGCAGTTTACTTGCAAAAGAATTTCCAAAGAAAAAAGATGATGTAAATGAACTTCCTGATGATATTGTTATTGAATAACAGGATTTCATAAAATTTAATTTGCAAAGATTTCTTTACATATTAATCTTTCTGTTGGTTCCGGTAATATCTTATTCACAGAGTGAAAAAGATTCTATAAAAATGAACGACTCCTTAAAAACTTTAATTGACACCTCTAAACAGGTTAAATCCGATATTGATGCAATTATTAATTATTCTGCAAAAGATTCCGCTATTTTCGACATTAAAGCAAAAACTATACATCTTTATTATTATAGTGAACTGACTTATAAAGACCTCAAGCTAAATGCAGGTCAGATTCTTGTCAATCAGGAAACTCGCATACTTGAGGCAACTGGTATCGATTCTGCGGGCGAAGGGAAAATAATTCAACCCCCGCTGATGTATCAGGGTAGTGATAAATATGAAGGAGCAAAACTTACTTATAGTTTTGAATCCCAGCAGGGTACCGTATCTATGGGCTTTTCCGAAGCAGACGTCGGTTATTATTTTGGTGAAAGAATTAAAAAAATGAATTCTCAGGTAATTTTTATTCAAAATGGATTATATACCACTTCTACCGATAAAGAAGATCCGGAATATTATTTTTTCTCACCTAAAATGAAAGTAATTCCCAAAGATAAAGTGATTGCCCAATCCGTTTTTTTGTATATCGAAGGTGTACCTGTGCTCTGGATTCCATTTGCTGTATTTCCTAATCGAAGTGGAAGAACTTCGGGGATAATCGCACCTACTTATGGCAGCGATGCTAATTATGGTGTGTATTTTTCTAAATTCGGATATTTCTGGGCGATAAATGATTATACTGATCTGGCTGGAACTGCAAGTTGGTTTTCTAAAGGAAGAATTGATGCAAATGCAAGATTCAGATATTCACTTAAATATGTATTCAACGGTGAATTTAACGGCGGATATTCGCGAATCAGAGTTGGGGAACAAAAAGATCCGGACAAGTTTTCTTCTGATGCATGGGCTCTGAACTGGATTCATAACCACCAAATTAATCCTACAACTTCTCTTAGTGGTAATCTTTCATTCGTGAGTGGTAAAAGTTACTATGATAATTCGAGCAATAGACTTGGTGAACTGTTACAGCAGAACGTTGTTTCTAATCTCACACTATCAAAATTTTGGGAGGCAACACCATTCTCAATGTCCGTAAATTATTACCGCGATCAAAATCTTCAGAATGGAGATGTTCTTGAGCGGATTCCGGCTGTAAATTTTTCTATAACAGAAAATTATCCGTTTCGTAAGGATCTGTCAAATTCGGATAATCTGAAATTATATGAGTACTTTTCTTATTCCTATAGCGGCTCTTTTAGAAATGATCATATTAAAAGAACTATCCCTAACTATCTTGGATTTGATAGCACTTATAGAGATTCCAGAATGGGAGCGCAACACAATGTTTCTTTAAATTTTTCTCCTAATAGCAAGTTTATTAGTATTCGTCCGTATTTCTATTATACCGAAATCTGGTACAATAAATACATTACCAAAACATTTAACACGGTCGATAGCTCAGTTAGCGTTCAGGATAATAATGGCTATAAAGCAGTCAGATATTTTCAGACGGGTGTATCATTCAGTACGAAACTGATTGGCATTTTCAGACCAAAAATATTTAATATCACAGGTATCAAACATACTATCACACCTTCAATAAATTATATCTATTCTCCGGATTTTTCTTCGGACGCGTTCAACTATTACGGTAAATATACTGATGCTTCCGGAAAAGTAATTAAATACTCATATTTTGAAAGGGAAATATTCGGAGGAGCGCCGATGGGCGAAAGCCAGTCTTTACAGTTTACTGTCGGGAATTTATTCGAAATGAAAACTCGCGTGAATGATACTACAGAAAATAAATTCCAGCTTATTAATATTAATTTCGGGATACTTTATAATTTAGCAGCAGATTCTTTGAAGTTATCGGATCTTAGAACAGATTTCAGGACACAAATTGGAAATCTCCTTAATATTGGCGGAGGAGCCTCATTCAACTTTTATAAATATGAAAAATCGGTTAACTCGAGAGTAAATCAATATCTCTGGAATACCGATGGTAAGCTGGCAGACCTCACTTCTTTTAATATTAACCTTTCAACATCTTATAGTTTTAATATCCGGAATTCTGAAAAATCACCTAAAGATACTTTAAAATCGAATATAAAAGTTGATAAAAATTCAAATAAAGCCGTTGTTGATATTCCGGTTTCGGGTACAATTAACTATAATTATTCGGAATATAAACCTAATCCTTATCAAATATCCAAATCTTCTAATCTAAGCGGGACAGTTGCATTCAGCATTACGCAAAATTGGAAATTTACCGTTACAGGAGGATATGATTTAGTGAACCGTCAGGTTTCTGCTCCTTATATAACCGCTTATCGTGATTTAAAATCCTGGGAAATAAATTTTAATTGGTATCCCACCGGCTTTTACAGAGGGTTTCGGTTCGAGATCAGAATTAAAGCTCCTGAACTGAACGATATTAAGGTAACAAAGCAAACAAGCGGAAGAGGTGTATATGGAACATTTTAACTATCTATTTATCTGAATCATATATAAATTTGGATGAATAAATCTATAACGTATTCCTATGTCTGATATAGATATTCAGAAGTACACGGGCGCAGGAAATGATTTCCTGATGCTCAACAACATCGATAATTCATTAACCGATTATCAAATAATCACAAAATCACTCATATCTCTCGATGGAAATACCAATTTAGATGGTGTTATTTTTGTAGAAAAGTCTCAATCTGCGGATTTCAAAATGAACTACTATAATAAAGATGGTACCGGGAATGCACTGTGTGGAAATGGTTTGAGAGCTACCATCCGTTACTTATGCGATAATAATTTTTCTGTTAAAAATACTATTTCTTTGGAAGCAGTTAACAAAATTTTTACTTGCAAACTTGAGGATAACGGATTAATCTCGGTAAATTTTCCTCCACCTGATAAAATTAAATTAAAATTTAAGCTTAAGGTTCATTTCATTGAGTGGTGGGAAATGTTGTCTGTCTCCTATCTTGATGTTGGCTCCCCTCATATAATTGTTTTTATTGAGGACATTGAAAAGCCAAAAATAAAAAGTATAGATGAAGTTAATATCATAGAATGGGGGAGAAATATTCGGATGCATAAAGATTTGATGCCGGAAGGTGCAAATGTGAATTTTATAGAAGTTGTTTCTTCTGATGAAGGAATTTTAAAAATTCGAAGTTATGAAAGAGGAGTCGAAGGTGAAACATTAGCCTGTGGAACCGGAGCCCTTTCGGCAGCAATCGCTGCTCATGTAATTAAAAATGTTAAAAAACCGGTCAAACTTCTTACTAAATCTGGGGAGTATCTCACTGTAAATTTTAATATATCGGATAATTTAATTAAAGATTTATATTTGACCGGAACAGCAAAAAGAATTTGATAACTATAAAATAATAATGTATGAATATCGAAAATTTTAAAGTTACATCAAAAATTAAACTCTCCGATTATCCATGTGACTTCGCAGGGGATTTCAAATCAAAAGAAGAAGCGAGGGAAGTTCTCAACAATAATATCGTGAAAATGTCAGAATATCAGGATAAACTTTTTGCACAAAGCAAATACGCTCTCCTCATTATTTTTCAGGCATTGGATGCTGCAGGGAAAGACGGAGCAATAAAGCATGTTATGAGCGGGCTTAATCCACAGGGTACTCAGGTAGTAAGTTTCAAGCAGCCTTCTACCGAAGAACTCGATCACGATTATTTATGGAGAATTAATAAAGCACTGCCTGAACGGGGACGAATAGGGGTTTTTAACCGTTCGCATTATGAAGAGGTACTCGTTGTTCGTGTCCATAATTTAGTCAAATATCAAAAACTTCCTGCTGAAGTGATTGGAAATAATATCTGGGAAAAAAGATTTGAACAGATTAGAAATTATGAGAAATATCTGAGCCAAAACGGTTTAGTCCAGCTAAAATTCTTTCTTCATCTTTCCAAAAAGGAGCAGAAAAAAAGATTCTTGAAAAGACTTGATGACCCTTCCAAAAACTGGAAATTCTCCGCATCAGATTTAACTGAACGGAAGTATTGGGATGATTATCAGAAATGTTATGAAGAAGCAATAAACGAAACAAGCACGAAACATTCACCCTGGTTTATTATTCCTGCTGATGTAAAATGGTTTTCGAGATTACTTATTTCTGAAGTGATTAATTATACACTTAAGAACCTTGATTTGAACTATCCGGAAGTCAATACAGACAAGAAGAAAATACTTGATGAATGTAAAGAAAAATTACTACAAGAATAATTTTTTTAAACTTAAATGTAAATATTATGAAAATGTATCTTTTATTACTTTTACTAATCACATCGAATTTATTTTCACAGGATTTATCCGGAGAAAATAGATATGGAACCCGGCAGATTTATAATTTTTCAGGAAATTCATTGCAATCTAAACTGATAACTATACCGGAAAGAGTTGACGGAAAAAATGATTTTCAGAATTCTGTTTTTGACTTTTATAATCCTTATGCTTCTTATTTAAAATGGAGTTTCACAGACCCTTTTGCAATCAACGACTATTTAATGATAAGTGCTAATGGGCTTTACGGTATTGTTGGTTGGGATTTAAATTCTAAAAGAGTCTCACTTTATGGTAATGATAACAGCACTCCTATTTGGGAATACACGATCCCAAGTCAAACATGGTACAGTTATGTAGCAATTTCCGACACTGCCGGGTATATTGCGGTAAGTGCTTACCAAAATATTTTAATGTTCACACGCCAGAGTAATGTCCCTGTGTTCAATTTCGATCTTACTACTATTAAAGATACAGGAACTGCTGGTCCGATTGATATTATAAGAAACGGGAATTTCATTGTATCTTGTGCAAACAGAAGTGATTCAAGTACAATCTTCGGCTTTAGTAAAGATTCGAATATTTCGGTTTGGAAATGTAGAGTTCCGACTGCAATTCAAGGGGTCAGAATTTCCGGAAATGATTCATTAGTAATTGTGAATACTTATAGTGCATTCTGGGTATTTAATACATTTACCGGTAATCTTATTTTTCAGGGAACCATTCCTTATGGCACACAAATGAAACAGGGAATTAGTGGGAATGGAAATTTAATCGCAATAATAGATTACCATGGATATTTGAGAACTTTTCAGTGGAATGGCAGCACGTATACTCAGTTGTGGCAGCATCAGGAACTTCCCGGTACTTATTATAACTGGATGTCTTCTGTAGATATTTCCTATGACGGGGCATTTATAGCCTGCGGAACACTTAATTTCATTGACGCCAACACGGTTGACGGGAAGGTTAAACTATTCAGCTCTACGAACTCAACGCCTGTCTGGACTTATTCTGGATTAGGAGATGAAGTGAGTGCAGTTGCATTTTCAAAAAATGCAAAAATTCTAACAGCAGCATCATGGGGAGATTTGGCAAGTACTAGAGATGATTTTGTTGCATTCAGGGTTCCGGGCAATCAGATAACACCGATTTATTCTTACAATACACCGGGCTCCTTGTTTGATTGCAGCATATCTGATGACGGTATCTCTGTAATCACCGGTGGCAAGAAAGTTCACGCCCGGGCTTACGGTAATGGAGGTGAACTATATAATATATTCATAGATACTACTTCCGGCTCATCCGGTATAATCAATGGTAATACCATACCACTTTCTTTTAAACTTTATCAAAATTATCCTAATCCCTTTAATAATCAAACGAGAATCGAATTTGATATTCCTAAAAGCGGATTTTATAAAATATCTGTATTTGATATTCTCGGCAGGGAAGTTAAAGTATTAATAAATGGTAACTATAAAGAAGGAAATTATTCTGTATTATTTAACGGTGAAAATCTTTCAAGCGGAATTTATTACTACAAAATAACATCAGATATATTTAATGATGTAAAGCGGATGGTCTTTATTAAGTAAGACTGAAAGTGAAATATCAATCAAGTTTATTAAAGTTTGTAAACAAAATCCTAAAAACAAATGGATTACATCCCTCTTTATAAAAAGGGGGTAGGGGTTTCATAGTAAATACTATGAATTTGCATTTTAATTGGGATGGTATTGAAATCTTACTGCCTTGATTTCTTTTTATTTACATTCAATGTGACATTAATAAATAGTTAATTACTATTTTGTACAAAATTTAAACACTCTTTAATTAATGCAGGCGTTAGTATTGATTATTAAAAAACATAAGCTGTAATTAATAAATATGCAGCCGGAATATCCAGTTTACATCAAAGAATATTTCAATATGCTTGGACAATGGATGGTATATTTTGGAATGTCTTCACTTGATGTTGAACCTAATTGGCTTTTTGATGTATGCTATAAGAGGGATGCATTGCAGGCATCCAAATTCGGCAAAGTGAATACATATTGTTTTGTAAAATATGCGAATGAACATTTTGATACAGCAAAACTTCAGCAGTTCAGTTCGCAGTCATTCGATTATGCAATGAAGTATCGGCAAGGAATGCCTCTTGGGTTTGGTGGCTCGCTTGTGGTATACCCCGGCCTTATTACAGATAAAATTATGCAAGAGCATACTAATTTTCTCAATAATTATCTCAAAAAGCATTTTTCTGCTTTTGAATTTCCTTGTGTATTGGATATTTCAAGCGGATCCGTTTATTGTTACCCAAAAACTCCTGTATGGGGAGCATTGTATTATAATGGATTTAGAAGAGAAGTAGAGGATATGTTTTCACCTATCGCCTGGAAACGCATTGCGAATAGGTAATATCTAGAAGTATGTAAAAACCCAGTTCAGGAAGTGATCTCCTTGATAACGCTGCGAAAAAAAGACCTTCAAACCATTCTGAACCAAAAGTTTATAAATATCCACGTTACTCTTTTTTAACAGTAAATCATAATTCGTATCGGGAAAAACAGCAACTATATTTCCTACTGTATATTTGAAATATATTGTATCTTTTTTAATCTGCAGATTTATTTTCGGTTTAATTCCCAGCGTATCAGCAAGCTTTGCTTTCAGACTATCTGCCTTTGTTTTCAGTGTGTCCTGCTTACTGATTATTTCACGTGAGTCAGGTTTAAAACTCTTTATTCCCTGGTACAACACTAAGTCTTTGTTTAGTTTGTTATCACGAATTTTCAACTTTAGATCGTAAACGCCGCTTTCGAAAGGAGAACCCGAGAATTTATTTGTGTAATATAATAGCGCAAAAGGTTTAATCACAATTATCTGCCGGACATTATTGCGGGATAATAAATCTTCAATATTTTTATCGGAAAAGATCCTTTTGTCCTCACGGTACACAACGGAATCATTATTCATCAGACTTATTTCAAGTATTGAATGGTATCTGTCGAATTCAAAATTTTCATAATCAATGCTGTCCACAATACTTTTATTCACAGAATAAAAATCGAGAGTTACCGTCTGCGGATTCACACCGAAATTTGTATTATCTATTCTGATACCATTTAAAGCAAGAAGTTTTCCGAAATTTATAACATCTGAAGTACTGTCAAGTTCAGAAATATTTTTTGCGAAAAGGGAAATTGAGGAATCATTTACGTTGGATTCTCTGTCTTTAATATAAAATATCTTATAGTCACCTATTTCTTCACTTCGGAAATTCATTTTTCTTAGCTTGTCTGTGTATCCGTCGCTCTTTACAATTGCAAGATTAATTTTATTCTTTTTGAGATAATTTCTTATGTCAAGAATGTTTATTTCCTCTTTGGATTGCTTTTCAGTTTTTTTTCCTTTTGGCTTTTCGATCGATGAAACTGTTGAAGGGAGATTCCCAAGAATAAATTTTGAGGGATTGTTAGATAAAGCTTCTACGGCAAATGTATCATAGAATCCTTCTATCTCTTCGAAATATATTTTATCCTCTTCTGGAAAGCTTTTATTGCTTAAGTATGATTTGGTAAAAAAGCCAATTTCAAAAGTATCTTCACGGTACGGCTGAGGGAAATAAAAACTCCATATGATGTTTATTATTAAAACTATGCTGAATAATCCAACAGTAATAGTTTTCCTGAAGATGAATATCTGATAAACGCTTAACGGAATAAAAAGTATTGCATTCACTACAATATATCTTGATACCATGTTTGTACCGCCTGTGCCTGCTAGTCCTTGTAAAATGAGTAAGAGCAGCTCTAGAACATTGAATATTACAAATACTCTTAAAAGTTTATTATTTCTATTTCGTAAAGTGTCCCACACCATTTTAATCGCAAAAATACTGGTAATCGGGGCGATATAAAAAATAAATGTAGGGTATTGAATAAATTTTTGAAATAATTTTGTTGTATTGTAAGATTCGTATATCTTTGATGTCTCTCTCGCAAAAAAGAGGATGTCTTTATAATCCAAATAGTTTAATACCAGCCACCAGATTATAGTTAAAAAGGAAATAGAAGCTACCGCTAAGTATAATAAACCTTTTTTCGAATAGTTTTTGTTTCTGAAAATTCGGTATCCTACAAGAAACACGAGAACTATACTGAACAGCCAGCCTTCATATCGGAACATATTTGAAAATCCGATTGATACAGCACTGAGCACTAAATATTTGATTTCCATATTTTCGGATTTCTCCCACTTAAGAATATAGAATAACCCGGTAATTACAAAAAACATAAAAATCGATTCAGGAAGTCCTGACATACTGAGCCAAACCTGAAAAGGGAAAAAAATAAAAATTAGGGATGAAATAACAGCTGTTTTTTTATTAAAGCAAAGTTCGGAAATCTTATAAAAGAATATTAATGTTAAAGACGAAAATATTACATTTACGAGTGATGCAGCAAAAACGATATTTCTGAAGAATATCATAAATAATCCGTTCAGCCAGAAATGCGGAGACAGCCATACCCCGGAAGCAATTACAGGCTTTTGAAGCCATTCGAATGATTTCACAGTCCTGCAATAATCATCTGCAGATAACCATCTGTATCCTGATTGGAATAAAATAAATTGGAAAATTAACTTCAATAGAAGAAGAAATATAATCACCGTGAAGTTACTCGCAAAAAAATCTGCAAAAAATGTTAAAATTTTCTTTATATTGAAACTCTTGTCTGTCAAATTACTATTTATTCAGTTTTATTCTGAACGTAGTTCCTTGTCCCGGAATTGAATCCAAAACAATAAGTTTACCTTTATGATAATCTTCGATAATTCTTTTTGATAAACTTAAACCTAATCCCCATCCTCTTTTCTTGGTCGAGTAGCCGGGACGGAAAACATCTTTTCTGAATTTTTTATCAATGCCTTTTCCGTTATCATTAACATCAATAAATATCTCTTTTTCTTTTACCTGTACTGTAAAGACTATACTTCCGATAGGTTTATCTATTGCATCGAGCGCATTTTTGAGTAAATTCTCGATGACCCATTCGAACAGATCTCTATTCACTAAAGCAAAAATATCTTTTTGAGAATTTAATCTTACCTGGACCTTCTTTGCTTTCTTGCCGTCGATAGTTGTAAGTGTAGGTATTCTCTTTTCAAAATATATAATCACATTTTTTATAACATCGTAAAGATTTTCTAATCTAAGTTCAGGCAACGAACCTATTTTGGAAAATCTTCCTGCGATTTTGCTTAATTTATCTACATCTTTTTCAATTTCAGAACTAATGTCTCTTAGTTCATTATTAATATTTCCCGTATTTTTCAATATCTCAATCCATCCATTCAATGAACTCAACGGAGTGCCAAGTTGGTGAGCAGTTTCTCGCGATAAGCCAACCCAGATATTGCTCTGCTCGGTTTTCTTTATGTATGAAAAACCTATATACCCAAGTAATACAAATAATCCGCCTATAAAAAACTCTACTATCGGGAAAAATCTTAATTGAGTGATTAAGTTAGATTGTCCGTAATTGACATATCTAAGTACAATCGTATCATATAAAGTTACTTTGATTGGTGTATTCATCTCCGCCATTTCTCGGGCTTCTTTTACCATAAGATCATTCTTTTCTCTCGGAGTTAATTTCGCTGTATCTAAATCGAGATTAATAAAAACGTCGGCATTTTTATAATCCTTATCGGTTAATATTATAGGAAAATCAATTTTCTGTATAATTTCATTAAATATAAAATTATACTCACCGGTAACACTTTCATCCTTTGCAACATATTCAAGTGATTTAGCATAAAGACTTGCAATTTGTGTCTCTCTTTGTTGTATCCGTTTTACCATAATTTGAGTATAAAACAGTACAAGAATTGCAATCATTACCCCGGTTAAAAATATCGCAATTTTAATATTTAAAGAACCAAATTTATTCATTACAAATATATAATTACAAAGTTATTTTATGATTGAATTATTAAAATTATTGCAAAAAAAAATATTCATATTAATTATTTCTTTTGTAACATTACTTATTGCTGTGTTAGCTTCGATTTCTCTTGGCTCGGCTAATATTAAACTTGTTGAAATTTTTAGCGTATTTTCTACCGATAATGATGTTATAAAAAAAATAATATTTGAATACAGACTTCCCCGGGTTTTGAATTCCGTAATCGTTGGTGCTTCTCTTTCCTGTTCCGGATTTGTTTTGCAAACCCTCCTTAGAAATAATCTCGCAGAGCCCGGATTACTCGGAATTTCTGCCGGTGCGGGTTTCGGAGCAATTATTGTATTCACTTTCGTCTCATTTCTCCCTTTTGAGTTGTTAACACCAATTTCCTTCGTCTTTGCCTTAACTACAACATACATTATTTTTCTGATAGCAAATAGTCTTTCTAACAAATATAGTAATTTTATTTCATCAAATAAAATCATCTTAGCAGGAATAGCAATTAATGCACTTGTCTCGTCAATCAATGCTTTTTTTATGATAAAGGCTGGTAATAACGTTTCTCAGATAATTTACTGGTTAAATGGAGGCTTTAACGGGAAAGGATGGAATGAATTTTATATGTCTGCAGGATTCGTTTTAATTGGAATTGTATCTGCTGTTTTAATTTCAAAAGATCTGAATATCCTTAATTTGGGAGAAGAAATTTCCGTAAATCTTGGACTCAATATAAAAAAAATTCAAACTCTTTCTATTATTATTTCTTCTCTTCTTGCGGCATCAGCGGTAGCAGTTGCAGGAATAATTTCATTTGTGGGTTTGATTGTACCAAATATCGCCCGTCTTATAATAGGTTCTGATTATCGCTATTCAATACCATTTTCAGTAATTCTCGGCTCATTATTTCTCGTGATAGCAGATTTAATATCCAGGACGATTATTTCCCCTTCAGAAATCCCTGTAGGAATAATAACCTCATTCATCGGCGCGCCCGTTTTTATCTGGCTGATTCTTAAAAAGAAAAATTTATAATATGAAATGGAAACTATAACTGCAATATCCACACCTTCCGGATCAGGTGGAATTTCTGTCGTTAGAATGTCCGGAAATAAATCTTTTAATATAATATCAAAAATATTTTCTCAAAGTAATAAGAATGATAAAATATTTGATGTGGATAATGTGTTATCGCATTCAATCCATTTCGGATACATCTTTGACGGTAAAATAATTATTGATGAAGTTTTAATTTCAGTTTTTAAAAAACCAAATTCTTTTAGCGGTGAAGATATAATCGAAATATCATCACATGGCAGCAGGTTAATAACGGAAAAAATAGTCAGGTGTATTTTGAAAAACGGTGCTCGATATGCCGAACCGGGAGAATTCACCAAAAGAGCATTTCTTAATGGAAGAATTGATCTCATTCAGGCTGAAGCAGTTGCCGAACTGATTAATTCAGAAACCGAACTCGCACATTCCGCTTCAATCAAACTACTTGAAGGTGAATTGTCGGATTATCTTAAAAAAGTCAGACAGGATATTATCAATGTAACTTCACTGCTTGAACTCGAACTTGATTTTTCGGAAGAAGATATTGAGTTCATAAAAAAGAAAGAACTAATTAGTCTGATTACTGATATCTCAAAAGAATTAAACGGGATAATTGATACATATATTTCCGGGAAAATAATCAGGGAAGGCGTTCAGCTCGTTATTGCCGGAAAACCAAACAGCGGAAAATCGTCACTGTTTAACACTCTTCTTAAATCAGAACGGGCTATAGTAAGTGTGATACCGGGAACGACCCGCGATTATATACAGGAAAATCTGATTATTGACGGAATACTTTTTAACCTTACAGATACCGCCGGGCTCAGAGCATCTTCGGATGAAATCGAGTATGAAGGCATAAACAGAAGTTTTCAAAAAATTAAGGATGCTGACCTTGTATTATATCTAATTGATTCTGCTCAGGATTCAATATCGATTGGCAATGATTTGATGTATTTCAACCAAAAATTTAATTCTGATAAATCAATATTAGCTTTTTCCAAATTTGATTTGGCGAATAAAACCTCGGATTATCCCGGATATAAAATTTCAATATTCGATACAGAATTAATAATTGAATTAAAAAAGGCGATGTCTTTCAGATTTAAATCTGCCGAAACTATTATGAAAACAGATAACATTGTGTTAACAAATCTAAGGCATAAAATATGTCTTCAGAAAGTGATTGAATCACTTGAAAACGCCGTAAAATCTGTCGAGGAAAAATTCACCGGTGAATTCATTTCTGTTGACTTGAGAGTCGCCCTTAATTACCTCGGAGAAATCACAGGGGAAGTAACTAATGATGACATCTTAAATAATATTTTTCGGAACTTTTGTATCGGAAAGTGAATAATCTTATAAGTAATATAAATATAGAGGGTTAACTGTCTGATAACTTTTTGATCTACTTCCGGTTATTTTTTATAAAATGATCCATTCAGAAATTTCTTCCCGTATCATCCCTCTTATCATTGATTATTTTGTTATAATCTGTTATCTTTGCTATTTATTGATAAAATTTTTATGAAAACAGCGATAAAGAAAACTGTCAGAACGACAAAATTTGCAACTAAGGATGAAAATCCAAATAATTGGTTTTTAGTGAACGCAGAAGATAAAGTCCTCGGACGACTCGCAAGCGAAGTGGCAAAAAGAATAAGAGGAAAATTAAACCCTCAATTTACACCTAATGCTGATATGGGAGACTTTGTGGTTATTATTAATGCCGAAAAAGTAAAAATTACCGGAAAAAGAGCAGAGAAAAAAGAATATCTTACTCACTCAGGGTATCCCGGTGGTCAGAAAACAAGAACATATAAAGAATTGATTGAAAAGAATCCTGAAGCTATTATAACTTTAGCAGTTAAGAGAATGCTTCCTAAAACAAAACTCGGTGCTAAACTAATTCAGAAACTGAAAGTTTATAGAGGACCGGAGCATCCTCATACAGCTCAAAAACCTGTTGAATTAAGTGTTTAATATAAACAAGATAAAAGGATAACAAACTTATTATATGCAATCAAATACAATAATAACTGTAGGTCGTAGAAAAACTTCTGTTGCACGCGCTTATGTAAAGCAAGGCAGCGGAAAATTTAACGTAAATAAAAAAGAAGGTTCTAATTATTTCAATATAGGTTCATCCTTTGAAGAAGTATTAATGCCTTTGAAAATTACCAACACTCTCGGAACTTTCGACATCCATATTAATGTGGATGGCGGAGGCTTCAATGGTCAGATCGGAGCAGTTCAGCTTGCTCTGTCGAGGGCTCTGGTTTCGATTAACGAAGAAAATAGACCTATTCTCAGACAGAATGGTTTTCTTACACGTGATCCGAGAATGGTGGAACGTAAGAAATACGGAAGACCAAAAGCAAGAAAGAGATTCCAATTTTCTAAGAGATAAGATTTTTTTAATAAATTTTTTAAAAACACATATTCCCGGATTTTATTCCGCTTGTGTCTTCCTGATAGAAGATGCGGAAAAAGAGACGAAGGGAATAGAAGAAAAACAAAAGCCGTAATTACCTCTTCGAAGCAATGTCGAAATTATTTGACTGCTTTATTAAAGGTTGAATAAGGCTTTAATGAAGGAGATAAAATGTCAAAAGTACAAATAGAAGATTTACTACTCGCAGGTTCTCACTTTGGTCACCTCACAAGAAGATGGAATCCCAAAATGAAGAAATACATTTTTATGGAGCGTAATGGCATCCATATTATTGATTTAAAAAAAACTCAAAGACATCTTGAAGAAGCATGTAATGCAGTTTCTAAACTCGCTTCCGAAGGAAAGAAAATCCTTTTTGTAGGTACAAAGAAACAAGCCAAAGCAATAATCAAAGAACAAGCGGAAAGATGCGAAGCATTTTATGTATCCGAAAGATGGCTCGGCGGTATGCTTACAAACTTCAATACTGTGAGAAAAAGTATAAAGAAACTTATGAATTTGCAAAAAATGGAAGCTGATGGAACGATAGAGAAGTTTGTAAAAAAAGAAAGATTGATAATGAGCAGGGATAAAGAGAAACTTGAAAAAGTTCTTAACGGTATCGCAAGTATGACAAAATTACCCGGTGCCTTGTTTGTTGTTGATGTTAAGAAAGAGCACATAGCAATTGATGAAGCGAGAAAGTTAAATATCCCGATTATAGCCATAGTTGATACAAATTGCGATCCCGAATTAAGCGAGTTTGCTATTCCTGCAAATGACGATGCCGTTAAATCAATTGAAATTATTACCAGGGCAATTGCTGATGCTTATGGAGATGGAATTCATGTTGCGAATACAAAATCAATGGATGAATCAGATGAAATGCAGGAAAAAATAGAAGAAAGAAAAAATTAATAAACAATAAAATTTTAAATATGGAAATAACAATAAATTTAATAAAACAGTTAAGGGATAAAACGGGTGCCGGAATGACAGATTGTAAAAAGGCGCTTGTAGAAACTGATGGAAATATTGAAAAAGCCGTTGAGTTCCTTCGTAAAAAAGGAGCAGCGACTGCCTCTAAAAGAGCTGATAAAGTTGCGAAAGAAGGTGCAGTTAAATCCGCATTCAGTGAAGATAAAAAGAAATCAGCCATGATTGAGGTGAACTGCGAAACAGATTTTGTATCTAAAGGTGATGATTTTCAAAAATTTGCTCAAAGTATCGCAGATGCGGCTTTAATTATATCATCAAATAATAAAGAAGATATTCTAAATTACAAAGGTACAGATGGATTGAGCATTGAAGAGAATCTTAATGGAATGATGGGAAGAGTTGGAGAAAAAATTGAATTAAGAAGAGCAAAAATTATCGCCGCTGAAAACGGTTACGTTGCAGGGTACATCCACTTTGGAAGTAAACTGGGTGCGTTAGTAGCATTTAAAGGTGATAATACTACTGAATCGGTAGAACTTGGCAACAAAATTGCTATGCAGGTTGTAGCTATGAATCCTCTCGCATTAAATCGCGATGGTATCAATAAAGAACTTATTGAAAAAGAAAAAGAAATTTACACAAGCCAGGCAAAAAATGAAAAGAAACCGGACAATATTGTCGAAAGAATAGTTAATAATAAGATAGAAAAATTCTATCAGGAAAACTGTCTGGTCGAACAGGAATTTATTCAGGAAGCAAATACATCCGTTGGTGATTTGATTACAAATTTCAACAAAGCTAAAAGTATGAATTTAGAAATAGTTGAATATGTCCGTTTCCAATTAGGACAGGATTAAATAACTTAAAAATTAGTCTATGAAAACCCGCTTTAAAAGAATACTGCTTAAATTGAGCGGTGAATCCCTGATGGGGGATAAAAGTTTCGGAATTGATTCAGACATTGTTGACCATATTGCAGATGAGATTCTTAAGGTAACGAAATTAAATATCGAAATAGGTATTGTAATCGGTGGTGGTAACATATACCGGGGTCTCTCCGCCTCCCAGCAGGGGGTCGATAGAGTTACAGGCGATACGATGGGTATGCTTGCGACCGTGATAAATTCTCTTGCATTGCAAAATGCTCTTGAAAAGAGAGGAATATTCACGAGGATTCAGAGCGCCATAAAAATGGACGAAGTAGCCGAACCTTTTCTTTTAAGGAGAGCTGTAAGACATCTCGAGAAAAAACGTGTAGTTATTTTCTCAGCAGGCACCGGCAGTCCGTATTTTACCACTGATACCGCTGCTGCACTCAGGGCAGTAGAGATCAAAGCTGATATTATACTTAAAGGAACGCGGGTTAACGGAGTTTATGATTCCGATCCTGAAAAAAATAAAAATGCAAAGATGTATAAGAATCTATCTTATCTTGATGTTCTTGAAAAAGATTTGAGAGTAATGGATCTTACGGCTATAACTCTTTGTCAGGAAAATAAACTTCCGATATTGGTGTTTAATATGAATGTTAAAAGCAATTTGAAAAATCTTTTGACCGGAAAGAAAGTTGGAACTATCATAAGCTAGTTTTCATAATTTTGGAAATTAATATATTAATTAAAAAATTATATTATGATTAAAGATATCATCAAAGCCACATCCGATAAAATGTATAAAGCTGTTGAGCATGTCAGAGTTGAATTTGTTAAAATAAGAACCGGAAAAGCGTCCATTGGTATTCTGGACGATATTAAAGTAGATTATTACGGAAATCCAACACCGCTCAATCAGGTAGGCAATATTTCCACTCCGGATTTTCATACAATTTCTATTCAACCCTGGGATAAAACAACTATTTCGATAATAGAAAAAGCTATATTGAATTCAAGTCTTGGCTTAAATCCTACAAATGATGGAAATGTTGTAAGAATTCCTATACCTTCCCTGACTGAAGAAAGAAGAAAAGAAATTGTTAAAATAGTCAAGCATAAAGCTGAAGAAGGCAGAATAGCAGTGAGAAATATCAGACGCGAACAAATTGATCACCTTAAAAAAACAGAAAAAGCTGAACACATTTCTGAAGATGACAGAAAAAACGGAGAAACAGAGGTTCAAAAATTGACTGATAAATATATAAAAGAGATAGATGAAGTCCTTTCCAAAAAGGAAAAAGAAATAATGGAAGTTTAATTTTAAACTTCAAGATTATATGATTAAGTTTTGGTTCTTTACTTATAATATTCTCTTGATTCCTTTAACCTGGATTTCGTTCCACATTTTGGGTTTATTTAATACTAAAGTACGTCAGGGAATATCCGGCAGAAAGCAGGAATTCCCTGTTTTTTTACCCGGTGAAAAAGTCGTTCTTATTCATTCATCATCCCTTGGTGAATATCAACAAGCTTTACCGCTGGTTGATGAATTTTTGAATTTGAATTATAAAATAGTTCTCACTTTCTTCTCTCCATCAGGATATCTTAATGCAAAAATCGATAATGAAAACATTACAAAATTATATTTACCCTTCGATAGTTATCGCCGGATAGAAAAATTTCTTAATGATATTCACCCTGAATTTCTCGTTCTCATCAGATATGACCTATGGTTTAATCTCTTATTTATCGCAAGCAAAAGAAATATTAAGATAATACTTGCAAATGCACGATACGATGAAAATGACAAATTCTGGAATATTCCGGTATCAAGATCTTTTAAAAAATCTCTTTACAGTTTTATCAATAAAATATTCGTGATTGATGAACAAGATGAATCTTCTTATAAAAAGCTATTACCTTCTTCTGAAGTAATCAGGGTGGGAGATTCCAAGTTTGAGCGTGTTTATGAGGCATCAAAAAATGTTAACAAAAATAATATTCTTCCTCCTGAAGTGATCAATGGGAAAAAAGTATTCGTCATAGGCAGCTCCTGGAGGCAGGATGAAGATATTTTACTTCCCGTGATAAATAAAATAATCAAATATGAAAAGAACCTGCTCACCATACTCGTTCCTCACGAACCGAAGGAAACGAAAATAAAACATATTGAAATCAATATACAAAGCAAATTTGAAAACTTGAATTATATTCGTTACTCCAATATTGATAATTATAAAAACCAGAACCTTATAATTGTAAATTGTATAGGTAAATTATTAAGCTTATATTCCATTGCAAATATTAGTTATGTTGGTGGTGGATTTAAATCCGGTTTGCATAATGTATTGGAACCTGCAATATTTAATATACCCGTGCTTTTCAACAATCAGGTGAAAAACTCGGATGAAGATGAAATGATGCTGAAATATGGATGCGGTATACTGATTAATAATCAATCGCAGTTCTACAGAGTTATCAGGACGCTGTTAAGAAATGATGATCTTAGAATTGAAACGGGAAATAAATGCAAGGATCTGTTCAAAGAAACTCTTGGAACAGCAAAAAAGATAATTGAAAATATAACAAATTCTTAAAATTATGTTTAACGCAAATAATTTTATTAGTGATTCCTTAATGGAAAGTTCAGAAGTTAAATTAGAAATTCTTAAGACATGTAAAAAAGATATTCTTAAGGTTACCGAAATTATTATCAATGCTGTCAAAACCGGTAATAAACTTTTGTTTTGCGGAAATGGTGGCAGTGCTGCAGATTGCCAGCATCTTGCAACAGAATTTATGATCAGACTTTCTCACAATATTCATCGTCCTGCTATTCCTGCCATTGCCATCACTACCGATTCATCAAATCTTACTGCCGGAGGAAATGACATTGGTTTCGAAAATATATTTGCAAGAAATGTCGAAGGCTTGGGGAATAAGGGTGATATACTTATAGGTATATCTACAAGCGGCAACTCGAAAAATATTTTAAATGCATTTGCTAAAGCAAAAGAAAAAGGAATAGTCCGGATCGGTTTTCTCGGTAAGACCGGCGGAAATATGATTCAGCATTCTGATTATTCTATTTGCATACCTTCTCTTAATGTCCAGAGAATCCAGGAAGGGCATATCACAGCGGGACATATCATTTGCGAGATTGTAGAAAGGACTTTATATGAAGGAGCCTGAATTAATATTTAATCCGGGCTCCTTTGAAAATTAATATTCTTACTTCTTATTTATTGGAGTAATACTCATTACCATCAGTTTCTTTTACTACGAAGTAATAAGTCACTGAGTTTAAATCTTTAACACCTTTCAATACTGCACTGCCTTCGAATGCATTATCGGTTGGTTCGTTGATTTTTGTTAAATCAAGGTTGACCTCTTTGGATTTCCCTCCGGAAATTGAGTAAATGCATTTCGCAGTGTTTATATCGATTGGTTTGTTCGATGCAAACCTTGTTTTTAATACTAAATCATTTCCAAGCACTGAGGAGGAAAAATATTTTCCCCAGATAAACCCAAATGATATAATAGCATCATAAGCATTCACTATCCCATATCCATAAACATTATTTGGATTATTTGCAAGGCTTGATGTTTTTCTTAAAGCATTAATTACTTCCATCGGAGTAAGTTCAGGATGAGCAGATAATACCAGAGCACAAACTCCCGCTACTATCGGACACGATAAAGAAGTTCCGTTCATTCCGGTATAAGAACTGTCATTTTTTACAAATGTAGGGTCAAGAGCGGAGTAAACTTTTATTCCTGGTCCGACAAAATCCGGTTTAATTCTTCCGTCACTTGAAGGTCCGTTAGAACTGAAAGAAGCAATATTACCATTGTAATCAACTGCACCGACAGCGATAATCGAATCGGCATCACCATTTGCAATGGATGGCTGAGTTGTTTGATTATAATTCCCGATAGAATTACACACTATTACTCCAAGATAAGCTGACCTGCTTGCAGCAATCGAAACAATAGTGGTTCTGCCATCGTAATCGCCGTACACGTATGAATTATTTGCAAATGGGTCATCCCATGTTTTATAACCCAATGAACTTGTTATAACGTCTACACCTTTAGCTTCAGCCCACTCTGCAGCTTCCATCCAGAAATCTTCTTCCATTGGTGTTTCAGTTGCGGTGTATTCTGTCTTTGCCAATATTATTTCTGCTCCGAATGACGGACCGATTAATTTTCCCTCTTTATATCCGCAGGCTGCAGATAAAGTTGCTGTCCCATGCATACCTTGCTGAGGAGAATCCTTGTATTTTTGGTTTTCCTCTTTGCCGGTATTATTATCTTCATTAATAAAATCATACTCATCAATGATTTTCAAATTTTTTAATGCTTCATGGCTCCTCCATTCAAATCCGTCGTCAAAACTTGCAAATAGCACACCCTGACCGTTAATCCCAAGATTATGTACTTTCGGAACATTAACCATTTTGTCCTGATTTAACGAGTTACCATATTTAAGCAAATCATTATCAATCTCGGGAGTGAATAAACTCAAAGGTTTATAGAATTTATTATAAATAGGTCCTGTAAAATTATTATTTTGAGTAATTAATTTTTTTACTAACTTTAATCCTTTCACGAAACTCAATCCTAAAACTTGTTTTACCTGTGAAGGAGTTAAATAAGCACTTACTCCGTTAAGCCATTTTGATTTTGCAATCAATGTAACGCCTAAATTAGAAACACCGGTTACATAACTATTTTCTAAAGGCAAATCCTGAAAGTCAACAAGCTTATCATCGGAAAGAACTTTCAATCTTCTTTTTATTGCTCTGTCCGACAGAAGATTTATCCCGGTGTTATAAGCATCAGAACCCGATGTAATTTGCATATCGGGCTTGTAGCTTCCCTTATCCTTGAAAATTATCCAATATTTTGTATCGGCAATTTCCTGGGCATAAACCGAATAAGATATTAAAATGGTAAATAAAATTAAAAACAATTTAATAATATTTCGTTTTATTTGCATACTGTATTTATTTAAATTTATTTGAAAAATTTTTAATAATATTACGAACGATGAAAAAGTAGTAAAAACAATTATCCACCTTTATCTACGTTTATTTTACATATTAGTTACGAATTACTCCTTAAAATTTTCAAGATAATGAGCTATTTTCATAACAAATTTCCCGCCTAATGCACCGTCAATTAATCTATGGTCAAAAGATAATGTCAGGTACATAATAGGTTTAATAACAACAAAATCACCGTCCGGCGTCTCAAGAACTGCAGGGCGTTTCTTTACCGCTCCTATACCAAGAATAGCAACCTGCGGCTGGTTAATTATCATAGTTCCAAGCATATTCCCGAATACTCCGAAATTTGATATAGTGAATGTTCCTCCTTGTATTTCATCGAGTGATAGTTTTTTCACTTTTGCTCTTTTGCCTAAATCATTGATATCTCTTGAAAGACCCACTAAATTTTTTCCGTCTGCGTTTTTTATTACAGGTACTATCAATCCGCCGTTTTCCATTGCAACAGCAAAACCTAAATTAATTCTGCTTCTCATAATTGCTCTGAAAGGTGCAGTTGAATCGTCTATGATGGAGTTTATGAGGGGGAAATCTTTTAGTGCTTTAACTACTGCGTCAGCTATAAACGGCATATATGTTAATTTGAATCCTTCATTTCTTTCAAATTCAGGCTGCATGCTTTTTCTCGCTTTTTCAACACTTGTCATATCAACTTCGGCAATTGCATTCACGTGAGGAGAAATTGCAACCGACTCGACCATATGATCCGCCATCTTTTGCCGGATGTTGTCAAATTCTAATATGCTCAATCCTTCCTCATCATAATCAATTACATGCTTCTGAACAGCAGAAGTTCTTTCTTTCTTTGTCTCTGCTTTTGGTGCTTCCACAGGTTTTTGTGTAGATATAGGTTTTTCTTCTGCTTTCGGTTCTACCGGATGCTCAGTTCTTGTTTTTAAATATTCAAGTATATCTTTTTTTGTTACTCTCCCTTCTATCCCGGTTCCCTTAAGTTTATCAAGTTCTGCCATGCTCACCCCTTCTTTGCTTGCGATATTCATTACGAGAGGGGAGTAAAACTTGCCGCTCTGGCTTATTTCCTGAGGTACAGTTTTTTCTTCCGGTTTAATTTCTTCGGATTTCTGTGGTATTACGGCAGGTTTCTTTTCCGCAACTGGAGCGGTGACAGGTGCTGATTCTATTTTTGCATCTGCTTCAGTATTTAATCTTGCAATTACTTTACCAACTTCTACAACTTCATTTTCTTTGTATAAAATTTCCACCAATATTCCTGCTTCCGGTGAAGGGACTTCTGTATCCACTTTATCTGTAGAAATTTCCAAAATAGATTCATCTCTTTCTATCTTATCACCGGCTTTTTTCATCCACCTTAAAATTGTACCTTCCATTATTGACTCACCCATTTTGGGCATTACAATATCAACAACCATTAAATTATTTCTCCTGATTAAATTATTATAAAATCTAAATAATTGATTCTATTAATGTAACAATACTTTTGATTAAAAAATTTATCAGTTTAAATCAAAAAGTGAACTGATTGATTCATTCTTGTTTGTTCTCATTATTGCTTCTGCAAATATCTTAGCTACTGATACAACTGCAATCTTCGACGATTGTTCTTTAAGCGGTATTGTATCAGAAACCAGTAATTTCGTAAGGGAAGAATTATTAATCCTTTCCAACGCATTGCCAGAAAGAATCGGGTGTGTGCAGGCTCCGTAAATATCCAATGCTCCTTTATCTTTTAAAGCTTCCACTGCATTTACGAAAGTCCCGCCTGTATCCATTAAATCATCGATTATCAAAATATTTTTATCTTTCACTTCACCGATTATGTTCATTATCTCGGCAACATTTTGTTTGGGTCTTCTTTTGTCAATTAATATCAGGTCTGCGTGAAGCCTTTTTGCATAAGCTCTTGCCATTTTGATGCTTCCAACATCGGGAGAAGCAACTGCAAGATTCTCAATATTTAATTTCCTGAAATAATTCAGAAAAACACCCGAAGCGTATAAATGGTCAACCGGTATATCAAAAAAACCCTGTATTTGAGCAGCATGCAGGTCCATTGTTATCACTCTGTCTGCACCTGCCTCCATCAGCAAGTTTGCTACAAGTTTCGACGTGATTGCCACTCTTGGCATATCTTTTCTGTCTTGTCTTGCATAACCGAAGTATGGGATTACTGCATTTATCTGAGCCGCTGAGGATCTTCTTGCCGCATCTATCATAATGAGAAGTTCCATAAGATGGTCTGCAGGAGGAAAAGTGGATTGCACAAGAAATACATCACATCCCCGAATATTTTCATTATATTTCATCCATATTTCACCGTCAGAAAATGTTTTGAATTCACAATCCCCCAATTTCAGATTTAATTCTTCTGTAATTCTCTGACTGAAATAAGAAGATGATCTGCCTGAAAAAATTTTTAATAATGCCATTTTGTAAGTAATAATTTTATTTTAATAAAATTAAAAAATAATGATTATACAATCAATTTTATAATTTATAAAAATTCTTTATGTGACTGCAAATTTCCATCACTTCGTTTTCTTCCAAAGAGGGGAAGCTTGGTAAATTAATCCCGCACCACCCGATTTTTTCAGCAAATGGATGCTTTTGGTATTTAAGCGAAAACATAGGCATAGTATGCACGGGATAAAAACTCGGTCTCGTTTCCACTCCTTTATCTCTTAAGTAGTTCCTCAATTCATCTCTAACCTGAGGATTTTCCACAACTATCGTAAACATCCAGTATGTGTGGAAAACATTTTTTGCCTCGCGATGATATTCGATCGGCAAATCTTTCAGATATTTAATATACCAGGACACCAATTGCCTTTTTTGTTTAATTCTTCCTTCGATTGTTTCAAGCTGCGCAAGCCCTATTGCGGCGCAAATGTTCGTCATTCTGTAATTATACCCAATTACGTCGTGCCAGTATTCACGGTATTTAGCAAGACCATGCATTTTAAAGTGATACGCCCTGTCGTGAAGGGTTTCATCATTTGTTAAAACCATACCCCCTTCACCGGTTGTCAAGGTCTTATTTCCGTAAAAACTTAAAGTAGATATATCTCCGAATGTACCGGCATATTTTCCGTCATATTTTGACCCCAAAGCTTCTGCAGTATCTTCTATCAGGAACAGATCATATTCTTTAGCAATTTTTTGTAATTCCTTCATTTCGCAGGGATGCCCGTAAATATGAACTGCCATTATTGCCTTGGTCTTGTTCGTTATTTTCTTCTTCACATCGTCAGGATCCATTTGCCAGGTACTTTCAAGTGAATCAACGAATACGGGTGTAGCACCTGTATATACGATTGAACTTACTGAAGCAATATATGTAAAAGAGGGAACTATTACTTCATCATTTTCTCCTATCCCAAGCGTAACAAGTGCAAGATGCAGTGCAACGGTTCCGTTGCATACTGCAGTTGAATGCTTCACACCAAGATATCCGGATATTCCGTCTTCGAACTTTTTTATGTAATCTCCCCTGGATGAAATCCAGGATGAATCCAAACAGTCATTTACATATTTTTTCTCATTCCCGTTGAGAAGCGGTTTATATATCGGAATTATAAAACCCATAATTAAATAATTTATTTAGGATTATTTTTAATAAAATTTAAAACAATTTCCCGCATTCTATTTAAATCTATCTTATCTATGCATTCAAGATTATACGGGCATTCTTTTTTCCAGCAAGGTGAACAGTCCAGCCCCTCGGGTACCAGCTTTTCTCCTCTTCCGTAAAGTTCTATTTCAGCGGCGCAGGATAATCCAAACCACACTATGATATATTTCCTGAGAGCGATCGCAAGGTGCAAACCGAAACTATCACCTGTGATAACGATATCAGGTATGCTCATAAAGCAGGCACCTTTTCGAAGTCCTTCTGTCGTGGGTGTGTTGATAATTCTTTTCTTTTCAATTTTATCAAAAGCACTGTATATTTCGGCATTTCTTTCTGTATCCTCTCTGCCGCCGAGGAGTACAATTTTTATATTATCGGTTTTGATAAGTTCTTTTATTAACCTGATGTGCTGTTCCACAGTCATTTTTTTATTCTGGAATAGAAGAGAACACCCTGTATTAAACCCTACATGAAATAATTTATCATCGTAACATATCTCTTCTTTGTAATCTGCAATGAACTCTTTCTCTTGCTCATCGAATGCAAATTCATATTCATCCCGTTTATATTCAAGATCAAATACTTGATGTATTATCTCAACACCCGATTTTTTATTCTCCCTGAATTTTAACCTGTCATTTACACCCATTTCATAACTGTACAAAGCTTCTTCGTTTGCAGGGATTATCTTTCCATCTTCATTTAACATAAAACCTAATTTATGTTTTGCATTCACTTCGTTTGCAAAAGCACAGGCATATAGAGATTTATCCGCATTATACACGCAGTCAAATTCAATGTTTCTTAAAATCATCCGGTTTTCATCATCCCATGCAAATACTTTATCAATGAATCTTGAGTTGTTAAGTATTTTTACAGCATTGCTCAAAGTGATCCAGTATATCGTGCTAACGGGAAATTTTCTCTTTAATGCAGGCAGGATAGGAGTATTATCAAGAACGTTACCCATAGCATCGAGTGAAATTATTAATATCTTTTTTCCCATTCTATGATTATCATCGTTCTCTATACACCCTTTTTCGAAGCAATTTTTATACGAGTAACAGGGTTTGTATCCTGAGTACTTTTTGCATTTTGGTATTTTCAAATCTTTAAAATCCATAAAACTATAAAAATATTTTTTCTAAAACATCATCAGTGGAAATTCCATTCTCAAGGTCACATATTTCCTTATCACTGCTGCAATATTTTTTGCAATGTTCATCGGAAACTTCAAGGTCGATTGTCTTCTTATTCAAAGTACCCCAGTATTTTGAACAATTCATAGACCTGTGGCAGTGAATAACTATTGCATTCTTTCTTAAGGAATCTGCAATATGTGCCGGTCCCGTTGATGAAACTATGACTAAATCTACCGAATTTATTACTTTTATTAAATCTCTTAATGAAAATATTTTTTTTGATATATCAATGATCCTACTGTCATTTAAACTTTTTATCTTATTAAGGAATTCATTCGACATTTCAAATGCTGTCAGTATTATCCTGAAATTCTTTCCGTCAAATTTCTTTAATATTTTTTTTACTAATTCGGAATATTTATCTTCACTCCAGTTTGGTGCAGAATATTTTGATCCGCTGTGAACAATTATTTTATATTCATCTTCTTTGATTCCCTTGTCTCTCAGGAAATCTTTCCCTGATTGCTTTTCTGCATCCGTTAGAAATATCTCGGGTGAAAGATTATCTGTCTTCACTCCTATTCTGCGAGCCATATCCATACAGTAATCTGCCTCATGCCGTAAAGGAATATATTTATTCCGGGAAACACTTTTCATAAACGTAATTATTTCATATATCTTCCTTCCGACTCCGATTCTGTTCTTTATTCCGGCGAATAACATCTGATAAGCCGCCCGTTCAGTCGGTAAAACGAGCAATCCATCCGTAAAATTATAACTTCTTAATTCCTTTATGACTTTCCAGAAAGTACCTTTCTCAAAGTCATCAATTATTATTTTATCAAGATAAGGATTATTGATAAGGAGTTCAGATGTGTTTTTCCGGGTCAGAGTAGCAAGGAAACAATCAGGATATGCTTTCCGTATCTCCCTGATCATAGGAGTTATCATCACTACGTCTCCAACCCTGTCCGTTCTTACGATTAATATTCTTCTGCTCAACTTAGTTAACTTTTTCTTTGAAATTTAAATTGTTGATAGCGATAAGCTCTTTAAGTTTTGCAATTATTTTTTCTTTTGAAAGCTGAGTCATACAAATGTTGCCGATTTTACATTCAAGCAAATCACAATACAGGCAGTCGAGACCGTCATTTACTACCGTCAGATTTTTTTCTCCGTAAGGTCCCTGAAGCATCGGTTTTGTCGGACCGTAAATTCCAAGAACAGGGGTTTCCACGGCTACGGCAATATGCATCGGTCCGGAATCATTCCCGATTATCAAATCACATTCTCTGATTATTGCGGCAAGATATCTGATGGGACTATCGGGAATTAAAAATGAATTATTCCCGAATTCTTTATGTATAGTTTCGCAATCTTTCTTCTCGATTTCATTTCCCCAGAAAAGTACAAAATTTACATCATATAATGCATTAATCATCTTCATTACTTTTATGTAATCGCTGACTTTGAATTTCTTCGTTTCCCAGCCGCCTGTTACGCAAATACCCATAGTACTTTTCGATTTAATATTATTTTCGACTATGAATTTTGTAGCAAACTCTTCGTGCACTACATTAATACATAAATTCAGTTTTTTAGTAACAATAGGGATTCCCAATTCCCTGAGTGCATCGAGATTAAAATCTACGTTATGAACTTCCCCTCCCCGTCCTCTCGCTTTTATGTTATAAGCGTAATTTCTTCCTTTGAATTTAAAACCAAACCTGTACTTTGCTCCGCTTAATCTTGTGATAAGCGCAGTCCTCGGATTGCAGAAGAGGTCTATCACTAAGTCAAACTTTTTCTTTCTGATGTTGTTTATCAAAAACCAGGATGAGTTAGTACCGGGAGTGAATGTGAGTATCCTTGTAACGTAAGGATTATCGATAAGAATATCTCTTGACCGCTTAAGAGTGAAAATATCTATTTCCGCATCGGGAAAATACCGTCTAAGGTTTGGTAACATGGGAGTCATTAAAAGAAGGTCGCCCATTCCACCGAATTTTATAACGAGGATTTTATTTATTTTACTCTTATCTATCTTCAAAATTTAAATATTTTCTAAAATTAAAAAATTATTCAGTACTTTATTCCCTTTTGTTGTTTTCTCTTCAGTTTTTGTTTTGTAACTGCAATAGTCATAAATAAAACAGTCGTAACACAACGGCGTAATCGCTTTACAAATTTCTCTTCCAAATTTTATCAGACTCGTATGGAACTGCATTTTTTTCGTATCGGGAATTATCAATTTTGATTTCTCAAATGTCTGCTCGGGTGTTTTTGTCTTTACAATTCCAATCCTGTTCAGAATCCTGTGTATGTGAGTATCTACTGGAAATACGTTTCTGCCGAGCGAAAATCCAAGCACACAACTAATCGTCTTTACTCCGATACCTTTATATTTCAAAAGTTCTTCATAAATTTCATCTTCTTTCATTTTCTTAAGTAAACTCAGGTCAAGTTTTCCGTAATTCTTCATCATCTGTTTCAGCATTGCTTTTATCTGCACGGCTTTTGTATTTGTTAATCCGCAAACCTTTATAGCGGATTTTATATCATTTAAATTTCCGGTTGCAACATCTTCCCAACTGCTGAATTTTTTTTTCAAATTATTAAATGCAATGTAAGATGTCTTATCAGTTGTATTTTGCGAAAGTTTTGTTGCAATCAAAACATCCAATATGCTCGATTTTGATTTGTTTTGCTTTGCAGGATATTTCTTATTCAGAGTATCTATTACAGTATTTAAATCTTTTTCATTCAAATCTTTTCAGTAATTATCTTTGTAATTCGCTCCGCGGATTTACCGTCCCATAGATTGGGAATGTTTCCTTTTTTATATGTGCCCTTATTGATGTCGGTTATTTCCTTGTGAATCTTTTTCATATTCAGCCCGCATATGGTATTAGTTCCGGTTTCACAGGTGACAGGTCTTTCTGTGTTTTCTCTCAGGGTAAGGCAGGGAACTTTAAGGAATGTCGTTTCCTCCTGAATCCCGCCGGAATCCGTTAATACAAACTTAGCATTCAAAATAAGATTCAGGAAATCAAAATATCCCAACGGTTCGGTGAGGATTAAATTGTTTATGCTGTTCAGTTTATTTTCCAGTCCGAATTTCTTCAGCATTTTTACAGTCCGCGGATGAACAGGAAATACGATATCAATGTCCGGATTAAGTTTATTCTGATACCGGAAGATTTCTATTATCTTTTTGAAATTATTTTTATCATCCACGTTGGAAGGTCTGTGAAGCGTAGCGAGTGCATATTCCTTCTTTGTTAAGCATAGCTCTTTCAGTATGTTTGATTTTCTTGCTTTCGGAAGGTAATGCACGAGTGAATCTATCATAGTATTGCCGACAAGAAAAATATTTTTCTTATTAAAACCTGTTTTTAAAAGATTATCCACTCCGCTTTTTTCCGTAACGAACAGGTATTTGGAAAGTCTGTCGGTAAGAGTCCTGTTGATTTCCTCCGGCATAGTTTTATCAAAACTTCTCAGACCTGATTCTATGTGTGCAAGCGGAATAGTTTCATATTGGCTTTTGAAAAGCTTGGCACACACGAGCCCCGCGGCTACTGTAGAATTCACGTCACCGTAAACGAGAACCATATCCGGCTTTTCTTTCAGAAGCACTTTCTCGAGCTTTACCATAATATCCGCCGTTTGTTCCGAGTGTGACTTTGAACCTACACCAAGATAGATATGAGGTTTTGGAATTTCAAGTTCTCTGAAGAATACATCCGAAAGTTTTTGGTCATAATGCTGACCTGTATGGATTATCCTGTGGACAATTTTCGATTTATATTTTTGCAGTGCCTTATGCACGGGTGCCATCTTCATAAAATTAGGTCTGGCACCTACAATTGATATTATTTTCTTCAAATTATCGAAATTTATTGTCACAATTTACTCAAAATAAATATTAGTTAATATGAAGATAATATGAAATAAATTAGTAATTAATAATTAGTAACTGAAGTTACGCATTTGTCATGTTGAGCGTAGCGAAACATCCCTTTTCTAACCCCGTAGAGTTTTCTTTCTCTATCTTTGTTCTTCACTTCTTCACTTCTTACCTTCTTACCTTCTTACCTTCTTACCTACTCACCTTCTTCACTTCTTACCTTCTTACCTACTCACCTACTCACCTTCTTCACTTCTTACCTACTCACCTTCTTCACTTCTTACTTTCTCTCTTCCTTACTTCTTACCTTCTTACCTTCTTACCTTCTTACCTTCTTACCTTCTTACCTTCTTACCTTCTTACTTCTTACCTTCTTACCTTCTTACTTCTTACCTTCTTACCTTCTTACCTACTCACCTTCTTCACTTCTTACTGTTTACTAATCTCCTTATTCGTGAACTATAATTTCTAATTCAAAAACAGTTTCCCAATCGGGAAAGACTATGTAAAAATAAGAAAATTACCCCGTCGTTTACGACGGGGATGGCTAAAACGCCCCGTATTAGGGCTTCAGCCCAAATTACTTTAAAGATATTTTATGTTTTCACTCGGTCTCGGGAGATTGGGAAACGGAGAAAGAAAGAGAAGCACAACAAAAGGGCTTTTTATAATTAAAAAAGAGTTATTCTATTCCCGAACATTTATCCTTTTCCATTTATAAACTTGAATAAATCAATTAAATTCATCAGTGAAAAAATTCAAGAAATATGAGGAGTGCCTGAATTATTTGTTCGGATTAGAAAGAGCAGGAATTAAATACAGTTTAATTAACATTAAATCACTTCTGGAATTTCTCAACAATCCTCAAAATTCATTCAAATCCATACACATTGCAGGAACGAACGGAAAAGGTTCTGTTGCTTCTATCATAAATTCTGTTTTGATTGAAAAAGGTTTTAAAACAGGTCTATATACATCTCCGCATATCCTTGATTTCAGAGAAAGGATATTAGTGAATGGTGAATATATTTCCAAAAAATTCGTCCTTGATTTCACTAACAGGGTTTTTGATTATATCAAAAATTTGGATATTAGTTTTTTTGAGGTAACAACTGCTATGGCATTTGAATATTTCCGTTATAAGAAAGTTAAGTATGCAATAGTGGAAGCAGGTCTCGGCGGAAGGCTCGACTCTACAAATATTCTCAATCCTGTTGTTTCAATTATTACAGGAATTTCCATTGACCATACGGAATATCTTGGTAATTCTATAGAAAAGATTGCAAAGGAAAAAGCCGGAATTATAAAAAAGAATGTACCGTGCATAATCGGGAAAGTTAATAAAAAATTAGAGAAAATCTTTATCGAAACTGCAAAACATAAAAAATCCGAATTAATATTCGCAGATAAGTTTGTAAAGCCAATTATAACTGCCGATAGAGCAGAAGGATTCGAATTTAAAACAACTACATTTAATAACATTTATTATCCTTTAACCGGAAAATATCAGTCAAAGAATATCGCTACTGCTATTTCAGCACTTTCAGCGTTAGATAAGAAAGAAAAAATAGGTATTGACTCTGTTGCTTTAAAGAAAGGATTTGCAAATATAATCCGGAATTCAAAGTTCTACGGGAGATTTCAGAAAATAAGTGATAATCCGTTAAAAATAATAGATGTTTCCCATAATTACGAAGCCCTGAAAAATATTGCCGGTAATTTAAAGAATATTAAGTATAAAAATCTTTTTATAATATTCGGAATTATGAAAGAAAAGAATCATAAAGAGTGTATGAGTGTGATTGAAAATCTCGGTGGATATTTAGTTCTCACGAAACCGGATTATAAACGTGCTGCTGAACCTGAAGAACTATTACAATATATTACAAAACAAAAGACCCAGAATAAACGGGTATCCTTCACGGTAACACATTCCCTAAAAGAGGCATACGAAACAGTAAAAAGTAGAATAAAAAAGAATGATCTGCTCCTGGTTACAGGCTCATTTTTTGTAGTGAGTGATTTCTTAAAAGTTAGTAAATTGAAACTATTATAAATAAAATTATGATTAAAGCAATAATATTTGACCTTGATAATACTCTGATGGATTTTATGCTGATGAAAAGCAGGGCTGTGGAAGCCGCTGTCTATGCAATGATAGATGCAGGTATGGATATGAAATTCGGGGAAGCTATACAGAAAATTAATAGTATATACGACAGAGAGGGAATCGAGTACCAGCAGATATTTGATGAGTTCCTTCACGATTTATACGGCGGAGTGAATTATAAAATAATGTCAGCCGGAATCGTAGCATACCGTACAGCACGTGAAGCAGCGCTTAAACCTTATCCGAATGTATTCCCGACTTTGATAGAACTGGTAAAAATGGGATTAAAACTTGCCGTAGTTTCAGACGCTCCTTCTAAAGAAGCATGGCTGAGACTTTCTTATCTTAATTTTCATCATCTCTTCGACGTTGTGATAACGTATGATGAGGCGCGTGAGAAAAAACCTTCCCCTGTACCTTTCAATCTTGCTCTTGAAAAACTTGAACTAAAACCTGAAGAATGCCTTATGATAGGGGACTGGGCGGAAAGAGATATGATGGGTGCCAAAGCCGTAGGAATGAAGACGGTGTTTGCGAGATACGGAGATACATTCAATACCCGGCATCCGGGTTCGGATTATGATATCAATTCCATTTCGGAATTGATAGATATAGTAAAAAAAGAAAATAAAATATTATGATAATAGGAATAGGAATTGATATTATAGATATCAAAAGAATTAGGAGCATTTCTGAAAAATTCGGTGAAAGATTCTTCCAAAGGATATTTACGGATAGCGAGATAAATTATTGTAAATCTTTTTCAAAACCCGAATTGCATTTTGCCGGTAGATTTTGTTCTAAAGAAGCTTACTCAAAGTCTATAGGTACGGGTATTTCGAAACATTTCAGGTGGAAAGATATCGAGATACTTAATGACGAAAAGGGAAAGCCTTATATCCATCATATAAACGAAAACGAGTATTCTAAATTGAATTTTCAGATAAGTATTTCACACACAGATGATTATGCATGTGCCGTAGTTACCTGTGAAAAAATTTAGATTTATTCTTCAAATCTTGTGGCGTTAAGAACGCCCGGTTGAGATTTGATTTTTTCTATGATTGCATTCAGCTGCTTAAGGTTCTCCACAACTAATATCATTGTACCTTCGAACATCGCGTCCTTCGAATAAATATTCATACTTCTGATATTAACGCTGAAGTTTTTAGATATCACGGAAGTGATATCTTTGATAAGTCCCGGTCTGTCTTCCCCGATAATTTTGATACCGCCTGTAAATTCTCCTTTCGCGGTATCGCCCCAGTTGATTTCGATTATCCTGTTCGGTTCCTGCAGATATAAATTAAGAATATTTTTGCAGGTTCGCCTGTGGATCTTTAAACCTTCATTAAAAGTGATAAAACCAATCACATCATCTCCGGGAATTGGATTACAGCATTTTGCATATTCATATTTAAAGCCCTTCATTTTTTCCAGTTCACCGCCCTTACCCAGGGAAATATCTATCTCGGCTGCTCTTGCATCGGTTATAAACTTGGTAAACGTCTCGGTTTCATTTATTGGAATTTGCAGGATTTTATCAACAGAAGATTCTAATTGCTGAATTTTATTTTTATCAGATAATATATCTATCACTTCCTCAAGACGGTGCTCGTCTTTCCCTGCTTCATAGTAGAAATTATTTAAGTCTTTAAACTTTAATCTCTGGACAATCTTTAATAATGTATCTTCATTTATATGAAGTTTGTGCTTCTTTAACTTTTTTTCATATTGCTCTTTTCCTACGGTTACAAATTTCTTTTTTTCAATATTGAAATACTTTTTAATATCAGTCCGGGCTTTTTGTGTTACCACAAATTTTTCCCAGTCCTTTTTTGGCTTCGGATTTTTCGAAGTGATAATCTCAATCTGATTTCCGCTCCTGAGTTTAGAGTCAAGGTTCACTATTTTTCCGTTAACTTTTGCTCCTATGCACCTCATGCCCACTTCGGTATGGATTTCGAATGCAAAATCAAGAGGCGTTGCACCGGAAGGAAGGATTTTTAATTCACCTTTTGGAGTGAAACAGTAAATTTCATCCTGATATAAATTCAGTTTAAAACTTTCTATCAATTGTTTTGAAGTCTCGTCATCCTTAGCAGTATTTTCAAAAGTATCCCTTATCCATTGCATCCAGTATTCAAGGTTTTTATCGTCGATGTTTGTATTTTCTTTATATTTCCAATGTGCGGCAACACCTTTCTCGGCTATTTCATGCATATCCCTTGTCCGTATCTGTACTTCCACCATTTTACCTTCCTTGCTAACAAGGGTCGTGTGAATGGATTGATATCCGTTCTGTTTCGGAAGGGAAATATAATCTTTAAATCTTTCGGGAACAGGTATATATATTTCGGAGCATATTCCATAAACAGAAAAGCAGTCGTTTTTATGCTCTGTATCCAGAATCACCCTCACAGCAAATAAATCAAATATATCATCTATTGATTTAGCACGTGTCATTAATTTCTTGTGAATACTATATATGGATTTTGCCCTGCCGTATATTTCAAATTTGTAATTCTCTTTTGTTAATCTTTCTTTTATCGGCTCGATGAATTTTTTTACTAATTTTTCTCTTTCTCTTTTTTTCTCTTTTAATTTCTTCGCTATTTCTTCGTATTCAATTTTGTTCAGGTATTTGAAAGAGAGATCTTCAAGTTCGGTCTTTACATTTGAAAGCCCGAATCTATGAGCAAAGGGTGCGTATATATCTATAGTTTCCTGAGCAAGACGCATTTTTTTAGTTTCGGTAAGGAACTCAAGCGTCCGCAGGTTATGAAGTCTGTCCGCAAATTTAACGAGCATTACCCTGATATCGGATGTCATAGAGAGCAGAAGTTTCTTATACGATTCAATTTGCTTCAATTCGTAATTGTCAAAAATCCCTTCAATCTTTGTTGCTCCGTCCACAATTTCGGCAATTTCATTCCCGAACTCTTCCCTAAGATCTTTTATTGTAAATTTTGTATCCTCAACTACATCGTGCAATAATGCTGCTGAAACGGATATATCATCGAGAGGGATTTCTCTTGCGATTATCAAGGCTACTTCATAAGGATGTGAAAAATAAGGCTCACCCGATGCGCGTTTATCATTTCTATGCGCCTCGAGTGCAAATTTGAAAGCTTTCGAAATTACTTCTTCTTTAATCTTATTTGAAGGAAGATTCTTCCTGCAATTTATAAGTAATTCTTCGAGTTTTTTTTTGTAAAAATTACTTAACATTTCTTTAAATCAATTTACCTGATTATGTGCCAAAAAGTCTGTCGCCCGCGTCGCCGAGTCCCGGAAGAATATACCCCTTATCATTAAGCTTGTCATCGATAAAACAAGTAAATATCTTTATCAATTTTTTATCACTGCTCCCGAATCTTTTTTCGATTGCAGCAAGACCTTCGGGTGCACATAACAATGATACAATATTAATATCGATGATGTTCATATTCAATAAATATTCTATCGTGAATATTATGCTTCCGCCGGTGGCTATCATAGGGTCAAGTACTATCACTTTCAGATTTTTTTTATCTTTTATATGAGGAAATTTGAAATAATATTTTATCGGCTTAAGTGATTCTTCATCCCTGTATAAACCTATATGGCTTATGGATGCATTCGGATATAGATTCCTGAATCCTTCCGTTAAACCAAGCCCTGCACGTAATATCGGAAGAATTACAACTTTTGTATTTATCTTTTGACCTTTTGCTTTTTTTAAAGGTGTAAATATAGTCTTATTTTCAGTCTTTAGTTCTGAATACACTTCAGCCGCCATTAAATATGAAATTCTTTCAAGGCAACTCTTAAAACTTACAATATCAGTTTTATTATCCCTTAATCGTGTAAGGTAATGAGCTACTAAAGGGTGCTTGGAAACATTGATATTAATCATTCTAATAAAATTGATGTTTTACAATAAGTCTATTGATAGTTTTAGCGATGTTTCTTTTATAGTTTTAAACGATTGACCTTTCGATGATACTTTAGCAAGCATTTTAACAATTTGTTCCGTCTCTTTCTTTACCATGCATCCTTTTGAAAGATTATATTTCATAAGTCCTGTACCTCCGGCAGTCACATCTTCAATTTTCATAGAGCCTTCCTTTGTCTTATATTCCTTGTCGATAAATTCTATATCCAGTTTTCCATTAATAGAAACTATATCTCCGGCATCAGTTTTCTGTATATCCTTTACACTGTAATTCACGATATTTTTAAATCTGAATGGTGGATTATCCGATGTTATTGTTTGAGACCATACTGAATCTTTTGGCACGTCATTTTTGGGAAACACCTGATATTGCATTGTTAATACCTCTTTCAGGGATGATTTCAGGCTCTCCTTGATTGCATCTTTTGCTTGCTGGCTTACAGTATCCCCTAACTCTTTGAATAATTTATCATATATCGCTTCCAGTTCATAAGGCTCGAAAAATTCATTATTGCTCCCCACTCTGATTTTAAAATAATTTCCTATCATATTATTATAAACCAGAAAATCTTTCATTGTACTTATGCTATCCTTAACGCTTGAATTATAGACTATAGTATTTGATTCATCTTTAGCGGATTGCTTTACGGTAACTATAATACTGTCATATTTCATTTTAAGAGTAATCACACCTGTTGCATTCACTTCTGCAACTTCCTGTGTATAATAATAAGCCTCTATCTGCTCCTGAGATATCATATCTTCCTTCTTCGCTGCATCCGCACTTGATTCTTTCGTAGATTTTACCATTTTATATCTGAATATATCGCCGACTTTAGGCTTCAGTTTCAAATCTATTCGTGTATTTCCTTTATCGTCAGTTTTGATAAGTTCGGAATTAGTTTCGGTCTTTGGTTTGTTTTCATCCTTGATATTAGGGTCTTTTTTACCGCAATTTATTAAAAATAGCGGCAGTACAACCATCATTACAAGTAAAATCAGGCTTCTTAAATTATTAATCATAGAAAAACTTACTCCTTTTCTTTAAAAATTTAGAAAATATACGGATATTAAATTGCATATTCAAAGCAAATGAAAAGCAGACTTTTTCTGAAAATACACATCTGTCCAAAATAAATATTATTAAAAATATTTCGGACAACAAAAGCGGAAATCCAGTAAAAAATTCCCCCTTAATAAAGGGGGAACAAAAGGGGGTTGTCTTTGTTTCGATGATAATTTGTCCCAAAAAAGTTAATTATTTTAATTTAATTGCACTTTTATTTAAGTTCAATTTATTTTGGACAGCTGTGCTGAAAATAACTTATTTCTTCCCTTGATGTAAAACCGTTCTTTGTACTCCTCCCAATGTGTCATTCCCTAATGCTCCTATAGGGAATCCAGTTCTTCTCCCTTTTTTCTCAAATCAACCAAACAACTAATCAACTGATTAACTATTTTTATCATTCATCCATACACTCATACACCCATACTCTTTTTCTTTCTTACTTGCTCACTCATTCTACAATTTTTCCTTTCTGTATCATCTTAATCATTTGAATCTTATTAATCAGTGATACTACTTAACGAACTCAACAAATTTTCTTCCTGCTCCTGCAACTTATTATGTTCCAACTCCTGCATCTGCCACTGCTCCTGCAACTTGCCACTGCTCCTGCAACTGATTATGCTCCTGCAACTGCTACTGCAACTTTTTTTTCACCCTTTTTTAAATTCTTCTTTTTCAATACCTTTACTCATTATGGGGATAAATTCAGATTCATTTGATATTGCTTTCACAGAAGTAAAAAAACTCGTCGATAAATTCAATCAGGGCATAAAACATTATCTCTCTCCATCCTACAATGAAACAGAAGTAAGAAAAGATTTTATAGATAAGTTTTTCATCGTTCTCGGCTGGGATGTTAATCACGATATTCAACAAGACCCGTATCAGCAGGAAGTGAAAGTCGAAAAAACTCAGGATAATCAAAAACGAACCGATTATACTTTCTATCTCTTTCCCAATTTTAAAGATACTAAGTTTTATGTCGAAGCTAAAAAGCCGTCTCAAAATCTCCGTAATGCTGATTATTATTTCCAGACAATCCGCTATGGATGGAATTCAAAAACTCCTATCGTAGTATTAACCGATTTTGAAGAGTTTCATATTCTCGATTGCCGTATCCGTCCCGATATAAATAAAGTTATCGATGGTTTCCATAAACAATATTATTATACAGATTATTTAGAAAAAGAAAAATTCTCTGAAATATATTATCTCTTTTCTCACGAATCAGTCACAGCCGACTCTCTCGAACGCTATGCAGACTCTTTACCGAAACCAAAAGGTAAAGCCTCAGAAAAAGGGTTTGTGAAAATCAAACTCCAGACCATTGATGAAGAATTCCTGGAATATATAGACCGCACCCGTGAATCTCTCGCAAAAGCATTTAAAAAGAATGACGAAAATCTCGGAAGCGAAGAACTCACAGAAGCTACTCAGCGAACCATCGACCGCCTCGTATTTATCCGTTTCCTCGAAGATAAATTAATTGAACAGGATAATTATGTTTCTGAATTCGGAAAAAGCAATAAAGCGTGGATAGATTTCATTACCGCTTGCAGACGTCTCGATTCAAAATACAATGGAATTGTTTTTAAGAAACATTTCATAGATGAACAGAATTTCCGTGGACCCGAACTGAATGAGTTCAAAAATATCTGTAATGAAATTTCACATCTGAATTCACCCTATGACTTTAATGCAATTCCCATTCATATACTTGGCTCTATTTACGAGCGTTTTCTCGGAAAGGTTGTTCACGCTACAGATAAACGTGTCAAAGTCGAAGAAAAGCCCGAAGTCCGTAAAGCCGGAGGTGTTTATTACACCCCAAAATATATTGTGGATTACATAGTCGATAACACTATCGGCAAAATCCTTCGAAACGAAGACTCCACACCTCTCGTTCCCATGCTCCCGCGTGGGAACGTAAAAGGCAAAACCCCCGCCGAAATCTCCAAGCTCCGTTTCGCCGATATCGCCTGCGGAAGCGGTTCATTCCTCATTGGTGTATTCGAAACTCTGCTCGACTATCACAACAAATACTATCAACAGCATAAAGCACAGGCAAAAAAAGACGGATGCATAGAAAAAGACGGGATAATGGTCTTAAGCATCAAACAAAAACAAAATATACTTCTCAATAATATTTACGGAGTCGATATCGACCAGCAGGCAGTCGAAGTCACACAGTTATCACTTGCACTCAAAATGCTCGAAGACGAAACCACTGCAACAGCAAACGATATGCAGGTACTCTTTCACGAAAAAATCCTGCCTGACTTAAGCAATAATATTATCTGCGGTAACTCTTTGATTGGAACAGATATACTCTCAGGAAGTATGTTTGCAAGTGAAGATGAAAGAAAACTAAACCCAATGGATTTCGAAACAACATTCCCGGAAATAATGAAAAACGGGGGATTCGATGCGATCGTAGGTAATCCACCGTATGTAAATATTGAAAACTTAGATGATATTACTAAAAATTATTATTTCAACAATTATAACACTTGTGTAGGAAGAACAGATATTTACATTGTCTTTATTGAAAAAGCATTGAAACTTTTAAATAAGAATGGACTTTTATCATATATTATACCATTTGCATTTACAAATCAAGTATATGGCACACTATTAAGAAAATACATTATACAAAATTACAAGATAAACGAAATTGTAGATACAAGTGACTATTTTATATTTGATTCTGCAAATGTTAAGAATATAATAATTAGTATAGAGAAGTTAAAAAAATCAAAATCTTTAACAACAGTAAAAAGGTTTTTAAATGAAGATAGTTTTGTTCAGCAAATATCCTATAAATATTTTAAAATTGAACAGGATAATTTTCTCAGTTTAAAAGATTGTCGATTAGAAACTAAAGACTTAATAAAACTTATTCCAATAAAAGAAAAGATGCATAGTTTATCAGTACCTTTTTATAAAATTTGTTTGATTGCTTATGGGGTAAGGATTAATCATAAGAATAAAAATATTGGTAAGGATTATTATATATCGTTGAATTATAAATCTGGTTATAAACATTTTTGTGAAGGTAAGAATATTGATAGATATTATTTTGAACAATATGGCTGGCTAAATTATAAACCAACCGAACATTATAATCCCATGTTTCCGGAATTATTTGAAAATGAAAAATTGATGTTTATTAATGTAGTTAAAGATAGACTAAGATTTTGCTTTGATAATGAGGACACATATAACAGTCATACGGTTATAAACTGTGTTAGGATAGACAAACTTAAGAATGCTAATCACATATCAGCACGAAACATTCTAAATGAGAGTAATTTAAACTTTTGTAAAAATTATAGTTACTATTATTTACTCGGTATTTTAAATTCGAATATTATTAATTGGTATTTTGTGAACTTTTTAAGTGAAAGTCTACACTTTTATCCGAATGATGCAAAAAATCTTCCCATCAAAGAAATCAACTTCCAAAACGAAACCGAAAAACAAGCACATGACAAAATAGTTCAACTCGTTGAACAAATGCTCGAATCAAAGAAACAACTCCAATTAATAAAAACCGACAAAGACAAAACATATTACGAACGCAAATGCGAAACACTCGACAACCAAATCGACTCCGAAGTCTATAAACTCTACGGCCTAACCGAAGAAGAAATTAAAATAGTAGAAGATAAGAATGAAGGAAAGTAAATTAGATCCTTTTTCTAAATATCCTATTTTGAAGGATAAATTGATTTTATTAGAAAATCAGAAAAATGAGCATTTTAAATTATATGAATTATCTTGTTCAGCAAATCACAATAATATTTATATAACAGATTTTTTTATTAAAATAGTATTAAAACGTTCGTTAGATTTATTAGATTCATTTATACTTTTAATTAAACATTGGCATCATAATATATCTGGTTCATTATTGAGAATGCAAATTGATAACCTGATAAGAATTGATTATTTATCATATCGAAGCGATGAATTATTCACTAAAGAATTTTTACGAGGAAAATCTTTTAGAGAGTTAAAACATACAGATGGGAAAAGAATAACTGATCAATTATTAATAGATTTGTGTAAAAAAAGATATCCTTGGTTACAAAAGATTTATACTGAAACTTCTAAATTTATTCATTTATCAAGTAAGAACTATTATTCAACTATCATAAATATTAATGAAAAAGATAGAACCGTGAGTGAATATTTTTCAATAGGTTCTCCTAATTGGCCTGAAGATTCATTAATTGAGTTCTTAGATGCCTTCTATACGATCACGAATGCAATACTTGAAATTGTTAAAAAATGGATTGATTATAAAGAAAATTTAATGAATTCAACAGATTAATAGTATTTAAGTACAAAATTAAATTTTTAATAATTAAATATCATAACTATGCCATCAATATTTCCAGATATAGATATCTGTCCATTTACAGGCGTTAGATTAAAATCAGAAGAAATATCTGACGTTCCTAACAATATTTTAAAGCTTCAATATCAAAATCCAATTATAGGTAAGGTTATAATATCTCATACAGATTATGTAATTATTAGAGAAAAATATTTGTCAAATAATCCTGAATTTTTAAATGTAAAACATATCTATATTGGAATAATAAGAAATCATTGTGAACGATATAATTCTTCATTTGAAGTAAAATCTAACTTTATAAAAGAAGGATATAAAGAATTTGATTATCCAAAGGATTTTAAACAGAAAACATATTATTTCCTAAATTATTTATATAATAATGGAGGTAATGAATATAAATCTTTTATACTTACGATTAATGATTATCCCTTATTATATGCAATTGATTTAAATGAATTCAAAAGGATTATTGAATATTTAGAAGATAATTTATTTGTTAATTATATAAGCAAACCCGTCATTGCCGCAGATAGTATGCTGATCAGAGTAGAATTAAGACTATCAAAGATAGGAATTGAAGAAATCGAAAAAGAATTACCAGTTATGCCAATGTGGGAATTAATAAAACAAGATGTATTTACAGGCGATGTAAGTATAGATGATAAAATATCTCATGCAAAGAAGTTATTCTTTAAAAGTGATTCAACTATAGAGGATAAAAGAAGCGCTTGTGAAACTCTAAGTTTCATACTCGAACCATTAAGAGAAAAATTGAATATGGTGATAATAGATTCTGATACATCTGATTTCTTTAATATTGTAAATAATTTTGATATTAGACACAATAAAGATCGCACGAAGCAATTAGAAAAAGTAGAACAATTTGAATGGATATTTTACTCTTTACTCAATACTATAATCTGTTATTATAAAATATTAGAATCAGAAAACATTAAATAATAAAATATGGAAAATTCTGGAGAGAAATGTTATTTCACTGATTTACCAATTAGAAGAGAAAATGTTGGAGAAAGAACAGGTGTTTTTATTTATTCTATTCAAGTAAATAATGAGAAACAATTTTTTACTTTTAGTAAACATAATTATGCTTGGGTTGATGATACTAAAGAATTAGAAAATAGGAGTGATATAGAATATGGGACAGAAGGAAATAAATTAATTCCGAACGCAATTAAAGAGATTAAGCATATTATAAAAAGTTTAATTTTAAATGGAAAATGGAATACGAATAACTATGACTATTTGACTAAAAATATTGTTTATAATCAATTGAAATATTATGATTATCCTAAAACTCCTGAAGATAAATTAAATTATCTTTTCAAATATATTTGTAAATTACAAAATTATGATGGAGAGGAAATAAATACTTCTAATTTATATGATATTGAATGGGAAAAATTATTTTTTAAAGATTTTAATGAATTCCATTTTTATCTAGAAACATTATCTAAAGCTGATCTGCTTGAATTAAAAGATGAAATGGAAAATGGTTTATATCTCTCTTTATGCATAACATATAAAGGCTTACTCTATAATATTGAACTTGAACAAAGCGGAAAAGAATCGAATAATTGTTTTGTTGCAATGTCATTCGATAATGAAGATTTGGTTGAAATCTATGAAAAATGTATTTATCCTGTGTTAAATGAATTAGGGTTTAATCCTATATTAATCAAAGACGAGCATTATAAAAGCGATAAAACAATTAATGATGCTATGATTGCAGCCATTAAAAGATCAAAATTTATTATTGCAGATTTTACAAAGCAAAAACGTAATGTATATTTTGAGTCAGGATATGCTGCTGGAAGAGAAATGAAGGTAATTTATACTTGCAAATGTAATTATTTTAATGATAAAACCGATGTAAATAAAAAATCGGCTTTCGATACAAATCATTTCCCTCATATTATATGGAAAGATATTAATGATTATAAGAAACAACTAAAAGACAAAATAGAAGCATACATATTGTAATTATTAAGCAATAAAAGTTTTTAAGATATTAGATATAATTATTAAAATTATTAAATACTCTAATTTATTATGAATGAGAATCAAAAAATTTATGGTTTATTAAATTCGGATTTCACTAATCTACATTTTAATGATTTGCAAGAGATATTCCTTTCTTCTATTATTTTGATGAAATTAAAAGAAATTACTGGGGATTCAGTTATTAATATTGATATAAGTTTACATGACTTATATCCTGAAATCATGAGAAACACATTGGAAAATCATTTAGAGAATAAAGAAATATCAAGTTCAAATAGAATAACAAAAGAAGTAACAGATTTTATGAATTTTGAATTCGGAAGTGATTTAATACCAAAGATTACAAAAGAACCTGCTTATAAATATTTCAATGATTATTTTACAAACCGTTTAGCTATTTTAAAAAAAGGGGATGGTTTATGCATTGAGCCAGCCACAATAAAAGATTTTCAGGTAGATTATTCTAATAAGTTAAATAAATTTAAAATAATCTTAATTCCAAATGAATTTTTAAAAAAATATAGTAATAATGTTAATAAGTATTTAGAAATGATAAAGGATATGTATCATAAATTTAAAAATGTTACAGGTTCTTTGGAAACAAATGTAAGTTATAGAAAACAATTGGAATTTCTAATTGATTATTTAGAAAAAAGGCAAAGTTTAACAGCAGAAATTGATTTTGATTTTAAGTTAAGCGATTTTAATTTTAGGCATAGTATATTATCTTATGATTCTCCAAAAGGCACTTTCACTATGCCTTCACCTTTAGCTATGAATAAAGCAGGAAAAGTAATTCTACCATTTTTCTTGGAAACGCAGGGAATAATTGATGTTAATGGAATAAAATTGGTTAATAAAGATCCTTTAGATATAGAAAATATCGATATAATTTATTCAGTGTCTAAACCTTCAAAAACAAATAGATTTTTGTCAAAATCGATGGCTCTTGAACCAGAAATTAGAAAAAGTATGAATGAGACACAACTACTGATTTTTGAAAGAATTTATACAAAAAACAAAAAAAATTATCTTTTTGGAAATCGACCATTAGTAGAAAAATATTTTGCTAATTTAACAAGTTGGTTGTTAAAGAAAACAAGCTATTGTTTAGAAGATCCTTCATTTTTGAAAGAAAAATCTGAAGAATGGTTGACACAACATTCCTCAGATAATTATAAACAAATGGAAGATAATTTTTTTCTTCCATTTCTATTTGAAAAATTAAAGTATGATTATGGTGATATCATAATAAAAAAACCAGAATCATTTGGGGGAGAAATTGATATTATGTTTGGTGATATACCAATTGAACTGAAGGTAAGAAAAAAGGAAAATGAACCATTAATTGATAACATATTAGAGGATAAATTTAAACCTGCTAGTCAAGCTGCCGCATATGCTTCCAATATACGAGTAGGATTTGTAGTAGTTTTAGATCTTCCTGAAAGTAATAAACAAATTACAAATTTGGATAATTGTGTAAAAATTATTGAGAAAGAATTCGATAGTGATAATTTTTATAAAACAGTTATTAATTTATTTATTTTTTATTGTAATCAACCTATACCGAGTAGTGCGTCTTAATATTTCTCGCCTTTGTTGGTGTTTAAACGTAGTATCACCAACAAAACTTCTGGATTCCTACTCGGAGGCAGGAATGACAAGCTAAGAACAAAAACAAAGAAACGTTCCCATGCTGGAGTCCTCCGCGTAGGAGAACGAGACGAACACATTTTTTTAACTTTTTAATGAATGTTAAAATAAATATAATATTAATAATAAAGTGAAATTAATTATAATTTGAGGTTGCAATATGCAACCTCAGAGAAAATAATAATTATGAGTAAAAAATTAATACCAATTGAATCAATTATAAGTAGGATTTTCTTAATAAGAGACCATAAAGTAATGCTCGATTTTGATTTAGCGCAATTATACGGAGTAGAAACAAGAGCGTTAAAACAGCAAGTTAGAAGAAATATTAAAAGATTTCCAGATGATTTTATGTTTCAATTATCTAAAAACGAGTGGAATGAACTTATCACAAATTGTGATAACCTCGGAAATCTTAAATTTTCTCCTCAAACACCCTTTGTATTCACCGAACAAGGTGTAGCAATGCTTTCTTCTGTACTAAACAGCGATAAGGCTGTTGAAGTAAATATACTAATTATAAGAGCTTTCGTTAAATTAAGAGAAATTATTTCAACTCATAAAGATGTTCAAAAGAAACTTAAAAATATCGAAGATAAACTTATGGAGCATGATGAAAAAATCATACAAATTATTAACGTTATTAACCATCTGATTGCTCCTCCTGAAAAACCAAAAAGAAAGATAGGATTTTCATTAGAATAAACACCCTAACCCCCCTTCAAAATGAAAAGCGAAATGAAGAAATCTTGATAATCCTTTATCTTTTCCGCCTTTGATGGTGCTTGTGTGTAGCGTCACCAACAAAACTTCTGGATTCCAAATCAAGTTTGGAATGACAAAAAACGCAAGGGGTCAAGTTGTAAATCTCGGTTTGTCGGGACACCCCCTTGTCATAAACCAATCCTCTAAATCCTTGAATCGTATTAATCAAGCCTGCCTTCCATTCCTTTATTTTCTTAACTTCTTAACTCCTTAACTCCTTAACTTCTTAACTCCTTAACTTCTTAACTTCTTAACTTCTTAACTTCTGACTTCTTTCTTTTTTACGTTTTAACTCTGACCTCTTACCTTTTACGTATTTAATTCCTATTATTAATTTCTAATTATTAATCGTTTATAATCTATTTGTAAAATATTTATAAACACATATTGACTTTTTAGTTTATATCCTTTATTTTTGTATCAGCCATATATAATTATGGTAAACTTTAAAATTATGAGTTTTTTACAATGTATACCGATACTCAAAAAAATGAATTTGTTACACTACGAGCCGAAGGTCTCTCCTTCGATAAAATAAGCTCGAAAATGGGGATTCCTAAATTAACTCTTATCCGTTGGTCCCGGGAAAAGAAAAAAGATATTGATTCCCTTAAAGAAGCCGCATTTGAATCCATTATGGAATCTCTTAAAATTGACTCTGCTTCACGTCTTCAAATGCTTTCCGACGACTTGAATAAAATTAATAATGACCTGAGAAACGATTCATTATGTTATCTGAGTCTTAGCGAAAAGCTGAAATTCAAAATAAAACTTATTAATGAAATCTCCAAATTTGATTCCACAAATAGGATTAATGAAAATATAGATACTGATTCAAATATCGAGAAGCAAGATGATAAAAGTTCCGAAACTATCCTTCAGGAAGAAAGAAAAAAAATAACAAAAAAACTTATGAATATCCCCGGCGTTAAGGATTATATCGCATCCGAAAAAAAAGCCAACAAAACACTAAATTTATTCAATAACCAAAATGATGATTAATTTATTTAATATCAGACAAGGGGGCACGCCCCCCTTGCTTAATTCTGGACATTTTTTTGTTACGTTCCAAAATGATTCTATCCTGATACCAATTTTTTTTGTTTTCGTAAGTACATTAATAATTAACCATTTAACTTTTTTGTGGTATCATTTTCGCAATGTTCTTTAACATAAATTATTATAATTTGCAGAATTAAGTTTTTAACAATTGATACCATTTTTGTTACCAAATTTGATACCGGTGCAAGAACTAAAGAAACAAATTGCATATTCAAAGCAATTGAAAAGCGAGCAACAAATGATATCGAAAGTATTAAAACTGGTTTGAAATTATGGTTTTAAAAACATATTTTTGTACTCATTCTTTTCGGGCGATTAGCTCAGTTGGTTAGAGCACTTCGTTTACACCGAAGGGGTCTGAGGTTCGAATCCTTAATCGCCCACAAGTGTTTTGATGGACAAATTAAATCCCAATTCCTATTTTTACTAATCATAAAAATAAAATTTTTTTTCTTGTTTCCATTGCCTTAGTTTTTATTATCAACCTCTTCGAATCCTCTATAGATACTTTTTATTTCCGCTTAATAATATACATTGGTATTAATATTATTCTGGCTTCGAGCCTTAACCTGATTAACGGATTTACCGGACAATTTTCTTTAGGGCATGCCGGATTTATGGCAATCGGAGGTTACGTTTCCCTTTCATTATCGACCTATTTTGCCCCCTTTTTCCAAAATCTTTTTGGCACCGCCGGATTTGGAACGGCTGCTACATTTCTTATACTTTTGATATCTGCCGGAGCCGCCGCGGCTGTTGCAGGGTTTATTGTAGGTGTCCCGTCTCTTCGGCTTAAAGGTGATTATCTTGCCATTACTACACTTGGATTCGGAGAGATTATAAGAGTGATTATTCAGGGTCTCGATGTAGTGGGTGCTTCACAGGGATTCAGCAGAGTATATATGTACGAAAGTGGCATCAAAAGTACACAGCTTATCGAAGGTCTTAATGAGAGCTTTGCGATATATACTGTTCCAAAATATACAAATTTTTTCTGGACATACTTTGTCGTGATTTTTGTGGTTTACTTCATTTATAGCCTGATTAATTCCACTTATGGCAGGGGTTTCCTTGCGGTGAAAGATGATGAAGTTGCCGCAGAATCTATGGGCATCAATACGACTAAATTTAAAGTGTTAGCATTCGTTACAGGAGCTTTCTTTGCGGGTGTAGCCGGTTCGCTTTACGGACATTTTAATACATCCCTTATCCCTGAAGAATTTAACTTTCTTAAATCCGTTGAAATTGTTGTTATGGTGATTGTAGGAGGTATGGGTAGTATTCCCGGAATGATAATTTCAGCGATAATTCTCACTCTACTGCCGGAACTCTTACGCGGAGTTCAGGAATATAGAATGATAGTGTATGCTTTGATTCTGATTATTATGATGCTGACACGTCCACAGGGACTTTTTGGTTTAAAATTAAAATTAAGAAAAACAAAAAAGGTATAGTTTGTCATTATTAGATATAAAAAATTGTACTATGCAGTTCGGCGGTTTGTTGTGCGTTGATGATTTATCCACATCTCTGGAGAATAACGAATTAATAGGAATGATAGGTCCTAATGGAGCCGGCAAAACCACTGTATTTAATATGATAACCGGAGTTTACACTCCCACAAAAGGCGATATCAAGTTTAACGGCGAAAGCATTCTCGGTAAAAAAACCTTCGAGATTACTAAACTTGGAATATGCAGAACTTTCCAGAATATCCGGCTTTTCAATAGTCTGTCCGCACGGGATAATATTAAGGTATCATTTGTTTCCCGTTTAAAAGCAAATTATTTTTCGTCAATCATACAGCTTGGTAATTTTCATAATGAAGAAAATACTGTCGATGATAAAATTGATGAACTTATGGAAATGTTTGATTTATCGAAGTATAAAAATGAGATGGCAAAATCTCTTCCGTATGGTCAGCAGAGGAAACTCGAAATTGTAAGGGCTCTCGCTACATCGCCAAAACTTCTTCTGCTTGATGAACCCGCTGCGGGAATGAACCCTACTGAAAAACATGACCTTATGGATTTGATAAAAAGTCTCATATCAAAATTTAATATTTCAATTTTACTTATAGAGCATGATATGAACGTGATAATGGGAGTATGCGAAAGAATATTTGTTCTGGAATACGGGAAGAAAATTGCTGAAGGAAATCCATTGGTAATACAGAATGATCCGAAAGTGATAGAAGCTTACTTGGGAGATGCAAAAATTAAAATTCATAACGGATAAAATGCTTTCTATTGAAAACCTGAATATTAATTACGGTTCAATCAAAGCGGTTAAAAACGTCAGTCTGAACGTTCCGGATAAATCAATCGTAACTTTAATTGGTGCAAACGGAGCCGGTAAATCAACGATTCTAAGAACAATTTCCGGTTTAATAAAAGCAGTATCCGGTAAGATTACTTTTCTTGGAAAAAACATTTTCAATATTGCTCCAAGTAAGATTGTTAAAAGGGGAATTTCCCAGGCACCGGAAGGAAGATTAATATTTGCGAATCTTACGGTACTGGAAAATCTTGAAATGGGTGCATACACAAGAAAAGATAAAACAGGAATAAAAGACGATATGGAACTCGTTTTCTCACTTTTCCCGAGATTAAAAGAAAGAATGAAACAACTGGGAGGAACTTTAAGCGGCGGTGAACAGCAAATGCTTGCAATATCAAGAGCATTGATGGCTAAACCGAAACTATTACTGCTTGACGAACCTTCTTTAGGAATCGCTCCTATTTTAGTCAAGACAATTTTTGAAAAAATTGTTGCACTTAATAAAAACTCAGGAATCACTATCTTGCTGGTAGAACAAAATGCTAACCTCGCACTATCCATTGCAGATTACGGATATGTACTTGAGACCGGAAGCATTAAACTCGAAGGAAAGGCAAGTGAATTAGCACAAAATGCAGAAATAAGAAAAGCCTATTTGGGCGAATAAAAATAAAATTCGAAAACCTTAAAAATAAACTATTATGAGATTAGCAAAAAAAATGGAAAACCTTGGTACTGAAACAGCTTTTGAAGTACTTGCAAAGGCAAAAAAGCTGGAAGCCGAAGGTAAGCATATTATTCACCTTGAAATCGGTGAACCGGATTTCACTACTCCGGATAATATTATTCAGGCAGCGATCAAGTCTTTACAGGCAGGCGACACACATTACACCCCTTCAAACGGGACAATTGAATTGAGGACATCAATTGCAAAATATATAAGCAAGACAAGAGGTACAAATGTAATACCTGATGAGGTTGTTGTTACACCCGGCGGCAAGCCAATTATGTTTTACACTATTATTGCTTTGATTGATGAAGGTGATGAAGTAATTTATCCTAACCCGGGATTCCCGATTTACGAATCTATGATTAATTTTATGGGCGGGAAAGCTGTTCCGATTCAATTAAAAGAAGATAAGAACTTTGCTTTTGACCCTGAAGAACTAAGGAAATTGATTACTGATAAGACAAAATTGTTAATAATTAATAGTCCTCAAAATCCTACGGGTGGAATATTGACCAGAGAAGCTGTTGAAAAAATTGCAGAAATAATAAAAGATAAAGATATAATGGTACTCAGTGATGAAATTTATAGCCGTTTGGTATTCGAAGGGGACCCTTTCAGTATTACACAGATTCCCGGATTTAAAGACAGAACTATCATATTAGACGGTTTTTCAAAAACTTATGCAATGACGGGATGGAGAGCAGGTTATGGAGTTATGAATACTGAGCTTGCACCAAAAATTGCAAAATTAATGACGAACAGTAACTCATGTAACAATGCATTTGTCCAGAAGGGTTGTATAGAAGCATTAGAAGGACCTCAGGACGGTGCTGACAAAATGCGTGCGGAATTTATTGCCCGAAGAGAAATTATCGTAGAAGGATTAAATTCTATAAAAGGATTTTCGTGTATAATGCCGCACGGTGCATTTTATGCTTTCCCGAATATTACAAAAACAGGATATACATCCAAAGAACTGAATGACCACCTCTTGTACAAAGGAAACGTTGCCGCATTATCCGGAACGGCTTTCGGTGCTTTCGGAGAAGGTTATCTGCGGTTCTCTTATGCAAATTCAAGAGAAAATATTAAAGAAGCAATCAAAAGAATTAAACAAGTATTATAAATTGATTTACTTTTATACTAAAAAAATGTTACTTTTTTTTAATTTTAATCTGTTTATTTTATTTCATAATTCTCTATTTAAATAATCATTATAAACTAATCACAATTAAGGAGGGCTAAATGTCCGATTACGTAAAAGATTTATTGAAAGAAGTAAAAGCAAAAAACCCAGCAGAACCTGAATTTCATCAGGCAGTACAGGAAGTCGTAGAATCATTATCATTGGTTCTTGAAAGACATCCTGAATACCGTGCCGCAAAAATTCTCGAAAGAATAGTTGAGCCTGAAAGAGTTATTATGTTCAGAGTTCCATGGGTAGATGACCAGGGGCAAGTAAAAATCAACCGTGGTTTCAGAATCGAAATGAATAGTGCAATTGGACCTTACAAAGGTGGTTTAAGATTTCACCCGTCTGTCAATTTGGGTATTCTGAAATTCTTAGCCTTTGAACAGGTATTTAAAAACAGTTTAACAACGCTTCCAATGGGCGGTGGTAAAGGCGGCTCAGACTTTGATCCTAAGGGAAAGAGCGATTTAGAAGTTATGAGATTCATTCAATCATTTATGAGTGAATTGTTCAGACACATTGGTGCCGATACAGACATACCTGCCGGAGATATTGGTGTCGGCGGTAGAGAAATCGGTTTCTTATTCGGTCAGTACAAAAGATTAAGAAATGAATTTGTTGGTGTATTGACTGGAAAAGGATTGAATTGGGGCGGTTCATTGATACGTCCGGAAGCAACAGGATACGGTGCGGTTTATTTTGCAGCCGAGATGCTTGCAACAAGAGGAAAAAACCTCGAAGGTAAAAAATGCCTCGTTTCAGGCAGCGGAAACGTTGCTCAATATACGATTGAGAAGATTACTGCACTTGGTGGAAAAGCAGTAACTACTTCAGATTCGAATGGTTATATTTATGATGAAGAAGGTATCAACGCCGAAAAATTAGCATTCTTAATGGAACTTAAGAATGTTAAAAGAGGAAGAATAAAAGAATATTCCGATAAATTCAAGAAAGCCGTTTACACTCCTATCGATAGCAATTTAGATTACAATCCGCTTTGGAATCATAAAGCAGATTGTGCATTCCCGAGTGCGACACAAAACGAAATTAATGCAAAAGATGCGGCAAATCTTGTGAAGAATGGTGTTTATTCTGTTTCTGAAGGTGCTAATATGCCTACGACCATCGATGGTGTAAATATTTTCTTAGATTCAAAAATATTATACGGTCCGGGAAAAGCAGCTAATGCAGGCGGAGTATCAGTTTCAGGTCTCGAAATGTCTCAAAATAGTATGAGATTACCATGGTCGCGAGAAGAAGTTGATAACAGATTACAAATGATTATGAAGAGCATTCACAAAACGTGTGTGGATTGCGCAGAGAGATTTGGTACACCCGGAAATTATGTTAACGGTGCAAATATCGGTGGATTCCTAAAAGTTGCGGATGCGATGTTAGATCAAGGCGTAGTATAAGAAATACTTATTTATCATATTAAAGAGATGTCATAATTTGGCATCTCTTTATTTTTAATATTCTATTTACAAGATATACAATGCCTCAAAAGGAAAATGATATTCTGAACTATCTTGACCCGTTATGGGTTGAACACGGATATGGGAACAGATTCCAGGGATTTCAGAATCTTATGCGCCTCAGGATCCGCGACATACTTCTCGTATCAAGCCTTTATGATTTATATCTTTTTGAAGAAGACGGAAGATTATATGAGCTTATAAGAAACGAATATCAGGGCTTACATCTGAGTCACTCACCGGAACTTACTCGTGTATCGAGTGGACAAGAGGCTATTGCTCTCGCAAAAGAAGAAAACAGATTCGATTTAATCATAACAACTTTGCACATCGAAGATATGACTTCAATTAATTTTGCAAAATTAGTTAAAGAATCCGGTCTTTCTATTCCCGTCATACTTCTTGCACACGATAACAGGGAACTGAAATATCTTCTGCTAAATCCAAATATGAATGTATTTGATAAAATATTTATTTGGCAGGGTGATTTCAGAATTATCATTGCAATTGTAAAATATCTTGAAGATAAAATGAATGTGGACCACGATACGCGAATTGTCGGAGTCCAGTCTATAATATTAATTGAAGATAACGTCAGATATTATTCTTCATTTGTACCTATCATCTATACTGAACTTTTAAAGCAGTCTCAAAGACTGATATCCGAAGGCATTAACCTGACTCATAAATTCCTTCGTATGAGGGCAAGACCAAAAATATTGCTATGCTCTACTTATGAGGAAGCCTGGAATTATTATGAAAAATACAAAGAATATATTTTAGGAATAATCTCGGATATAGATTTTCCAAGAAATGGAGTTCAGGATCCTCTTGCAGGTGTTGAATTCGCAAAGAATGTAAGGGCTGAGCAGCCGGATATACCAATTCTCCTGATGTCTAATATGCATGAAAATGAAATTCCTGCAAAAGAAGTCGGTTCTGATTTCGTACTGAAAGATTCGGCTTTATTATTAAACGAACTAAGACAGTTTATGTTCAATTATTTTAGTTTCGGAGATTTCGTTTTCAAAACCAAATCCGGAGCTGAAGTAGGAAGAGCGTCTGATTTAAAAAGTCTTGAGGAAAATTTAAAATTAGCACCGGATGAAAGTATATTATTTCACGGAGAGCGAAATCATTTTTCCAACTGGTTAAAAGCAAGAACCGAATTTTGGTTGGCACACCAGCTGCGTCCGAGAAGAGTTTCTGATTATAAATCTGTAACAGAACTCAGGGAAGATCTAATAAATTCTTTGAATCATTATAGAAATATCCGGCAGCGAGGTATAATAACAGATTTTGACAAGGAAACTTTTGATCCGGACAGCAGTTTTGCCCGGATTGGAGGTGGTTCATTAGGTGGGAAAGCCAGAGGACTCGGGTTTGTTAATACATTGATGAATAATTATGATATCCGGAATAAATTTCCGGAAATTCAGATATTTGTTCCATCAGCTGTAGTAATCGGTACTGATATTTTTGACCAGTTTTTAGATGACAATAAATTACGGAAATTTGCTATGGATTGCGATGACGATATTGAAATTACCAAACGCTTTCTTGAAGCAGAAAAATTCCCTGACGAAATTCTCGGAGAACTCGTCGGATTCCTTCAATTAATTCAAACACCTCTGGCGATCCGTTCTTCAAGTCTTTTAGAAGATTCACAATATCATCCGTTCGCAGGTGTTTATGAAACGTATATGATTCCGAATAATCATACAAATTCATTGGTAAGATTAAATGATCTGTTGAATAGTATTAAAAGAGTTTATGCTTCCACTTTTTATAAGAGCGCCAAAGATTATATCAAAATAACATCTTATCGCCTCGAAGAAGAAAAAATGGCGGTGATTATTCAGAAAACGGTAGGAACAAAATATGAAAACCGTTTTTATCCTGATTTTTCAGGAGTCGCAAAATCTTATAATTTTTATCCGATAGTACCGCAAAAATCATCAGATGGAGTTGTATCTGTAGCACTTGGATTAGGAAAGCAGGTTGTTGATGGCGGAAATACGGTGAGGTTCTGTCCGAAATACCCGACAAATCTTATACAATTTTATTCAGTAAAAGAAACATTAAACAGCAGCCAGAGAGATTTCTATGCATTGGTACTTGATGGAAATTCTGATTTCGGTTATGATACTCACGATAAACTCTTAAATAAATTCGAACTTGATGTTGCAGAGAAAGATGGTACACTGAGTTTTATTGCAGCCACTTATTCACACGAAAATTATGCTATATATGACGGACTTTCGAGAGTTGGTCCGCGGCTTGTTACTTTTGGACCATTGCTCAGAAATAAACTTTTTCCTCTTCCTGAAATTCTCAATCTTTTACTCGATATGGGTACCTGGGGGATGGGAACACCTGTAGAGATTGAGTTTGCAGTTAACATGAATATTGGTCAAACGAAACCAAAAGAATTTGGCTTATTGCAGATGCGTCCGCTTGTAGTAAGCTTTGAAGCTGAGGAACTTGATATTGAATCATACGAAAAATCTCAATTAATCTGTCAAAGCAATCAGGTTTTAGGTAACGGGTCCATCAATGACATATATGATATTATTTTCGTGGATTATAATAAATTCGACCGTGCAAAAAGCATAGAAGTTGCTAAAGAAGTTAGTATGTTCAACAGAAAATTAATTGAACAAAATAAACCTTATCTTCTTATCGGCGTAGGACGTTGGGGGACTCTTGACCCATGGCTTGGTATACCTGTAACATGGGATCAGATAGCAGGTGCAAAAGCTATTATCGAGACAAGTTTCAAGGAAATGTCGGTTGAACCTTCACAAGGTTCTCATTTTTTTCAAAACATCACGTCATTTATGATAGGATATTTTACAGTAAATGAATATACAAAGGGTTTTATCGATTGGGATTGGCTGTTAGAAAAAAAAACAGTGGAAGAGATGAATTTTACTAAACACATTTGTTTTAATTCCCCTATAGTAATTAAGATGAATGGTCATATTAACAAAGGAATAATTTTGAAACCGGAGGAGGAAAAATGACCGCGAATGAAGATGATTTAAAATTAAAAATATTTGATAGCTGCCCTCACTGTGGACACGAATTAAGTCCCTGGGAAAAAGTGCTTTTAAGTATTGATCGCGCACTAATGTGTAAAAATTGCTGGTATAGGATTATCCTAAATCAGGAAGATATGTCTGAAAATCAAAATAAAAAAAATCCAAAGAAAAAAGGTTAAAATAATTTTATGGAATCATATAATTCATTTATCGTAGCACAGCAGCAGGTTCTGGAAGCAGCTAAGCATCTGAATCTCGACCCTCCGACCATAGATTTGCTAAAATGGCCTCAACGAGAATACAAAGTTACTTTACACGTCAGAATGGACAGTGGAAAAGTAAGAATATTTCATGCATACAGGATACAGTATAATTTTGCACGGGGTCCTGCAAAAGGAGGTATAAGATTTCACCCGGATGAAACAGTAGATACAATCAGAGCTCTCGCTTCCTGGATGACCTGGAAGACTGCAGTTGTTGATTTACCTCTCGGAGGAAGCAAAGGAGGCGTATGCTGTGATCCTAAATCTCTCTCTGAAAATGAATTGCAAAATATATCTCGTGAATATATCAGGGCTATAGCTCCTTTAATAGGTTCTGATATTGATATTCCTGCACCGGATGTTTATACGAATCCTCAGACTATGGCGTGGATGATGGATGAATATGAAACGATAGTATACCGCCACAACGCAGGAGTTATGACTGATAAACCGCAGCAAATAGGCGGAACTGAAGGTAGAAGAGATGCTACTGCAAGAGGGGGAGTAATATGTGTGAGGGAAGCTTGTAAACAATTGAATGTCGATGCTACCGGTAGTTATGCAATACAAGGATTTGGCAATGCCGGACAGAGAGCAGCACTGCTTCACCAGGAAATTTTAGGCGGCGGTAAACTAATAGCTGTGAGCGATTCGAGAGGTGCAATTTATAATCCGAAAGGAATTAACCCTAAGGAACTTGTTATGCATAAACTTAAAACGGGATCAATATTAGGTTTTCCTGATGCAAAAGTAATTACTCATGAAGCTTTGCTCGAATTGAAAGTTGAAATCCTATACCCTGCAGCTTTAGAAAATGCTATTACAGGAACTAATTCAAAAAAAATTAATGCGAAAATTATTTGCGAACTCGCTAATGGTCCTACAACTCCTGAAGCCGATCTGATATTAAATAAAAGAGGTATTTATGTAATTCCCGATATTCTTGCGAGTGCAGGAGGCGTTACTGTTTCATATTTTGAAATGGTTCAGGATAAATACTCATATTTTTGGGAAGAAGATATTGTCCACCAGAGGCTTGATAAAAAATTGACTAAGGCATACCATTCAGTCCATGAAGCAATAAAAGAGAAAAGAGTTCATCCGAGATTAGCAGCTATGATAGTAGGAGTTGCAAGAGTAGCAGAAGCCTGTAAATTAAGAGGATGGGTTTGATTATAATTCTTCGGTCTTTAATCTTTTAGAAATATCTTTTAGGGAAGTCCAGCTTTCAAGGAGTTCCGGCATATATTCAGTTGCCGTTATGAAGGTCCATAAATAGGCAACAACAGAATAAATTTCTCCGGCGGTTAATCCATCAAGTACGATTGATATATATAATACAATAAGGAATATTATCAACAGGAAAAATCTCATTATCCCGAAATTAAAAGCATTCCAAACTCCGATTCGCTTTTGAGGAGTGGAATAATTCTTAAAATATTCTTTAATTTTTCCGGGTTTTTTCTCTGAAAAAACATCGAACATATTTTCATAACAATCGTGAAACTGCTTCTGATATATCCCTACTTTTCTGCTGTATATTTTACTGAGGAAAAAAAGAGGTATAACAATTGCGATGCAGGTCAAAGATATTCTGTAGTCAATAAAATACAATGCAATCACAGCTCCGCTTATAGCTATTACATTCTCAATTATTTCAGGCATTCTGTATTCGAAAAATACAATATATTCATAAGACAGTTGAGCTCTTGCAGTTGTTTTCGCAACTGAATAATCTTTTTCGATAGATTTCTCTGCAACGGAAACACCGATATCTGCGAAGATTTTCATAAAGATTCTTGGGTCCACAAATCTTCTTAATGCTCCGACTCCTGAATTAATTATGAACATTCCTGTCCACCAGGATAAAGGATATAAAATTCCTGAATACCAAGCATTTGAATAAAATACTGCCTCTTCATCAAAAATGGCATCTATTACTTGCCCGAAAAATGTCGGTTCAATTATCCAGGCGACATTTTCTATCACAACAAGCAATATCGCAAAAAAAATTCCTTTTTTATGCCTTTTGAATAAATCTATTATATGCATTGATGTTATACAACTTACTTAAAGTTAATAATGCTAACTACAAATAAAAATGAATAATTAGTTGCTTATCTATAAATTAATTAATTAGCATTTAGAGTGCTATTATCAAGTTAAATATGTATAGAAATATAAATTATTTACTGTTTTTTAGGATTTTTGTTCCAGGATTATCGAATTTTTCTCACTTTGAAAATGTTTTTATTGTAACTAAATTTGTTAAATGGAAACAGATTATTTAATTATAGGAAGTGGTATTGCAGGGCTTTCCCTTGCAGTCAAATTAAGTTCACTGGGAAATGTTTTGGTCATTACAAAAAAACAGAAATCGGAATCAAATACAAACTACGCCCAGGGTGGGATTGCTGCTGTGATTTCCGGAGAAGATAATTTTGCTCTTCATTTTTCCGATACAATCGAATGCGGGGCAGGTTTATGTGACGACGATGCAGTTAATATTATTGTCAGGCAGGGTCCTGAGAGAATTCGCGAACTTATAAAATTTGGCACAAAATTTTCAGAGGAAAAAGGGTCATTAAAACTCGGAAAAGAGGGGGGACATTCCCGTCATAGAATAGTTCATTCCAATGATCTTACCGGGAAAGAAATAGAAAGAGCTTTGTTGCAAACTGCTTTGAATAATCCAAAAATAAAAATTCTTGAGTACTATTTTGGTATAGATTTTTTGACAAAGAAAAATCTGATCGAAAATAATACAACACAGAGTATCGAGAAATTGAAAAATTGTATCTGCAGTGATAATGAATGTTATGGGATATATGCTCTTAATGTAGGGACAGGGAAAGTAGAAAAAATCATATCGAAATATACTATTCTTGCGAGCGGCGGATTAGGACAGGTTTATCTTCATACTACTAATCCTGCAATTGCTACCGGAGATGGTGTGGCAATGAGTTATCGTTCAGGTTGCGAAATTGCAAATATGGAGTTTGTCCAATTCCATCCTACTACTTTATTTAACAGCATGGATGATGTTACCTCACAGGTTTTTTTAATTTCTGAAGCAGTGAGGGGAGCCGGAGCAGTTTTAAAGTCGCTGGAAAAAGAAGATTTTATGCAGAAATATGATTACCGAAAATCACTAGCTCCGAGAGATATTGTTGCCAGGGCAATAGATAACGAGATGAAAAAAAGCGGTGACCCCTTTGTCTATCTTGATGTATCTTCTATCGGGGTTGAACGATTCAAAAAAGAATTTCCGCATATTTATGAAAATTGCCTTAAACACGGAATTGATATCGAAAAAGATATGATTCCCGTTGTACCTGCTGCCCATTATGCCTGCGGTGGTGTGAAAACAGACTTATCAGGAAGGACGTGCCTTGATAATCTTTATGCTTGCGGTGAGGTTGCAATGACAGGTGTACACGGTGCTAACAGGTTAGCTTCTAACTCATTACTGGAAGCCGTAGCTTTTTCCGAAAATATATACGAAGATTTAGTCAATATTTCAAAAAATAATGGCGAAAGAAATCATTTCATAAAAGAATCTGATATTCTGGACTGGAATGAAGAAGGTACGGAGAATAATGAAGAATGGATTCTTATTTCACATAATAAAAAAGAAATTAAAGAAGTGATGAGTGACTATATAGGAATAGTCAGAAATACATACCGGCTGCAGAGGGCTTACAGGCGTATTAAAATGATGAAGGATGAAATTGAAGAATTTTACAAAAAAACAAAAGTAACAGTCGAACTTTTAGAACTTCGAAATCTAGTTACGGTTGCTTATTTGATAATTCGTTCTGCTATGAAAAGAAAAGAATCCCGTGGATTGCATTATATGCTGGATTTCCCCGATAAAAATGATAAAAAATATAAACATGATACTGTAATTTTTAAGAAAAATATTTTTTAATATCTGGATTCGCATCGATAAATTGGCAAAATTAATTTTATTTTTCATTTCCCTTTTTGTTTTAAGCATTTCATCCTTCAACTGCAGGTATAAAACAAAAGAAACAGACAATAATCAGGATATTAATAAAACAATTACAAAGCAAGTTACTATAGGAAACAAGAATTACACTTTTGCATTTCCTGATTCGAGGGAAATATTTAAAATTGATACCGTAAGGTTTTTCGAAAATGAGAATTTGAAAATTGTTTCGCTTTCGCGTTTCAGGGATAGTATCACTTCAGCAACTGAAATCAATCATGGTTTTGATTTTATTGACGTGTTTATGATTGATACTCTAAAAAGTGAATTACAAAGAATTTTTGCCGATACAGTTTACAATAGCGTCGAATGTTCATATCTTGAATTTGAGAAAGGGTTCCCAAAAAAAATTCTTATTTATACAGATGCAGAAGGTATTGATACTGTTGCTTCCAAAGGGATGCTTATATATAATTCTTCTTTTCAGAATAATATAAATCTAGTGAAATATTTCGATTCCGGTAAACCCGTCGTTTTGAAACTAAAAGGCAATGAGCAATATGTAATCATGACATATGACAATTATTGGGGTATTTTCACATTCCCCGATCAGATTACATATTTGAAAGATATTTATACTTTTGAAAAAGATTCTCTCTTAATCGTAAACGATCAATATAAATATATCTTTGAAAATCAATCTGCAGACCTGAGAAAAAAGTTTGATAAATATAAATATGAAATAAATTCAGGAAGAAAATTACAGGAAAAGCAATACCCGCTCTATAAAGAAATGGTTGGAATATTTTTAAATATGTTATCTATAAATGAGATAGATAACATAAATGATTTTTGGAATTCAGAAAAAGAATATTTGGTGAAGCACCTCAGAGAAGATCAATTTTTAGATTTAAATAATTTTGTTAAAAGAATTGAAATAATTGGGAAATAATATTCCAAATAATACAGATATATCGATAATTATTGTAACTTGGAACAGTGAAGATGACATTCCCGAATGCCTTAATTCTATTTATGGACAGGAATATGGTTTTCAATTAGAGACTATTATTATTGACAATAATTCATCGGATAACAGTGTTAAGGTTGTTAAAAACTTCAATGAAATGCAGAGTTCTGACATTAAGATCATAGAAAATAAAGAGAATACAGGATTTACAATTGCCTGCAATCAGGGTATTAGAATTTCCACCGGTCAGTATGTTCTTTTACTTAATCCTGACACTGAAATAATTGAGAATTCTCTTGAATTACTTTATAATAAGTTCGAAAAAGAAAATATCTATTCGGCTATAGCACCAAAATTATTAAACGAAGACGGTTCAATACAACTTTCCTGCCGTACTCTCCCGCGGTATGCTGATTTATTCTCGGAGATATTTCTTTTATCTAATATATTTCCGAAAAGTAAAATATTCTCCCGATGGAAAATGAATTATTTTTCTCACAATGAAATTGCAGAAGTTGAACAGCCAATGGCAGCTGCATTACTTTTAAAAAAAACGGTATTGAATGAAATACAGAATTTTGATGAAAGTTATTATATGTTCTTTAATGATGTTGACTTGTGCAAAAAAATGTATGACAATAATTATAAAATATTATTTTATCCCGTAGCACGTTTTGTACATAAAAAAGGTACCAGCATTTATAAAGACAGGGCGAGGATGATAAAAGCATGGAATTCCGATTGCCTTAATTATTTCAAAAAATATCATTATAGTTTTTTAAAATACAATTTATTGAAGATTTTTCTAAAATTAACCGGTTCGATAAGAATCTTATTTAAACTTTGAATATGAAAATAGCTATTGCTCAAACAAATTCATTTCTCGGAAATCTCGGGAGAAATATCGAACACCATATTGAATATATTCGTGAAGCCATAAAAAATAAGGCTGAATTGGTTTTATTCCCCGAACTATCGCTCACCGGATATTCTCTTAAAGATATAAATTATGAGATTGCAATAAATTTAAAAAATCTTGAAAAACTAATTGATTTGCTCAAATTAAGCTTTGAAATAGATATCATTTGCGGTTTAGTTGAAGAAGATGATAATTTTAATGTTTTTAATTCTTCAGTCTTTTTATCCAAGGGAAAAATAATCCATACTCACAGAAAAATATATCCTCCCACTTATGGTCTTTTCGAAGAATTCCGGTATTTTTCAAAGGGAAAATTTTGCTCAACTTTTGATACAGCATCAGGTAAAGCTGGAATGCTTATCTGTGAGGACATGTGGCATGTATCCCTGCTGTATATTCTTGCTCTTGGAGGTGCAAAAGTAATTTTCGGTTTAGCCGCTTCTCCTACGAGATTGGCGGTTAATCAAAGTGACTTCAGGAATTATGAAATCAATTCGGAACATCACAAAACTTTTTCCCGTTTGTTATCTTTATATTTTGTCTTCGCAAATAGGGTAGGGTACGAAGACGGAATCAATTTCTGGGGAGGAAGTGAAATAATTGATCCATTTGGAAATGTTTTAGCTAAAGCAAAACTCTTTGAAGAGGATATGGTTTATAGCGACATTGATATGAAAAAAGTAAAAAATGCCCGACAGCAAGCAAGGCATTTTCTCGATGAAGATATAGAAAATACGTTATTAAATTTAAATAACATCGATTATTGAATCAAATTATTGATTACTTTTTGAATTTTATGTGTCATTATGAATAGCTAAATTATGTATTATTTAAATTATGAGCGAAATTCTATCACATAGAGAAAAAGAAGTTTTGAGATACATAGTGGAAAACTTTGTAAAATCTGCTTTACCGGTTGGTTCACGCTCAATTTCAAAACAAACTGACCTCAATTTATCTTCTGCCACTATACGCAATGTAATGAGTGACCTTGAAGAAATGGAATTTCTAAGCACACCGCATACTTCTGCCGGAAGGATTCCTACTGATAAAGGATATAGATTTTATGTGAATAGTCTAATGGCAAAAGATAACCTATCGGAAAGTGAAATTGCGTTCCTGAAATCACAGATTGAGGAAATAAAATCCGGAGTACCGGGGAGTGATGATATTTATATCGAAACTTCAAAAATACTCGGCAAAATTTCTCATCAGCTTGCTGTTGTTAGTCAGCCTTTTTTAAAAAGCGGTATACTCGAAAAGCTTGATATTATACGGCTATCTTCGAACAAAATTCTTGTTGTAATTAATATTAAATCAGGTTTTGTTAAAACTGTTATTCTTGAAATTGACAGCGACATTTCAAAAGCGAAAGTTGACAAGCTTTCTGCTTTTCTAAATGAAAAACTTAAGGGCCTCACACTTAAAGTAATCCGTGAGACATTTGAAGATAGAGTTAAGGATTATCAATCTCAAAACTCAGAGCTTGTTCAAATGTTCATCAATTCAATTGATGAACTTTACGATGAAGGAGATAAAGGAAATAAAATTTATATCGGGGGTACCGGCGAAGTGATAATGCAGCCGGAATTCGATGACCCCAAGAATTTCAGAAATATAATAGAACTAACAGAAGATAAAAATCTCGTTCTCCATATTTTTCAGAATCTTGAGGTAGAAAAAGTATCTGTTTCAATCGGCAATGAAAATCCTGACCTGAAACTTAAAGACTATAGCATTATTTGCTCGAATTATAATATAGGTGAAATTCATGGTAATATAGGAATTCTTGGACCTAAAAGAATGAATTATTCAAAGATGATTTCTCTGATTGAATATACATCCAAATTAATATCGGAATTATATACTAAATCTTAATTATTATATGAAAGACAAGGATAAAAAAATTAAAATAAACATCAAAACACCCGAAGAAAATATTTTACAGGAAAAGGATATTAATCCCTCAGAAGAAAATAATAAGCCTGATGAAATTGAAATTATAAAAAATCAAATAGAAGAATATAAGGATTCGCTTCTCCGAAAAGCTGCGGAGTTTGAGAATTATAAACGCCGAACGGAAATCGAATTATCAAGCTATTTTAAATATGCTTCGGAAAAACTCCTGCGGAAACTTATACCTGTTTTCGATGATATGAATAGAGCCATCGAGTCAATTGAGAAAGGTGAAACAAATGATTTTGAGACACTTAAAAAAGGCGTAATTTCTATTGCGGAAAAGTTTAAACTAATTCTCGAAAAAGAAGGATTAAAAGAAATTGATTGCCTGAATAAGGAATTTCAGGTTGATACCTGCGATGCTCTTTTGCAGATTCCAAGAGATGACGTTAAACCTCATACAGTAGTGGAAGTAGTTGAAAAAGGATATTATTTCAAAGATAAAGTGCTGAAGCATGCAAAAGTAATTGTATCATCTGAAACTGAAAAAGAATAAAGAACGAATATGACATCAAAAAGAGATTATTATGAAATACTAAGTGTTAGCAAATCAGCATCAACAGATGAGATAAAATCTTCTTATCGCAAGCTTGCAATGCAACATCATCCGGATAGAAATCCCGGTAATAAAGAAGCCGAAGATAAATTCAAGGAAGTAGCCGAAGCTTATGAAGCTCTGTCAGATCCTCAGAAGCGTCAGGTATATGATCAATATGGACATTCAGGATTAAACAATACCGGTTTCCATGGTTTTGATAATATTAATGATATTTTCTCCCATTTCGGAGATATTTTCGGAAGTTTCGGCGGCGGAAGCATATTTGATGATTTCTTCGGAGGCGGCTCATCACGCCAGCAGCGAAGTCATAAGCATCAGGGAGAAGATTTAAAAATAAATATAAAACTCACACTGGCAGAAATAGCAGATGGTGCGGAAAAGAAGATCAAGATAAAAAAATTCATTCGCTGTACTACCTGTGAAGGTTCAGGAGCAAAGTCCGGCAGTGGTTATGTTAATTGCTCTTATTGCAATGGAACGGGTGAACTTCGTCAGGTCTCACGCTCCATCTTCGGACAATTTGTGAATGTAAGTGTTTGTGCATATTGTCAGGGGGAAGGAAAGATTCTTAAAGATAAATGTAATAGTTGTAATGGCGAGGGCAGGATTAAAGCTGAAGCTAATATCACCGTTCAAATTCCTCCGGGTGTCTCTGAAGGGCAGTATATTCCTCTGCGAGGTGAAGGTAACATAGGGATTCGAGGAGGTATTCCCGGAGATCTTCGTGTACATATAGGAGAACTGGAAGATGAAAATTTTATCAGGAATGAAGACGATGTTGTTTATAATTTGAACTTAAGCATTATTGATGCAGCGCTCGGTGTCGATATTCTCGTTCCGACTCTTAAGAGTAAAGCCAAATTAAAAATTGACCCGGGCACCCAACCCGGAAAAATTTTAAGAATGAAAGAAAAAGGCATCAAGCATCTTAATGGTTATGGCAGGGGAGACCAGCTTGTAATAGTTAATATTTATATACCTGAGAAGATGTCTTCGAAAGAAAAAACTATACTTAAAGAACTATCAAAATCCGAAAATTTTAAGCCAAAATCTTTTTCGAAAAATAAAGACTCTAACTTCTTTAAGAATATCTTTAGTTAAATATTAAAACTTATCCATCAGTAAATTATTTAATGAGGAATATTTGTCTATATAATCTTCATAGCTTTTTTGAATAATCGAATAAGCCTCTTCCCGTCCGTAAACATGAGTGATTTCACAGTTTCTTTTTTCTGCACCCGGAGCTTCTTTATAAGTCAAAAAGTAATGTTGAAGTCTATCTATTAGTGAAGCCGGGGAATCGCTCACGTCATTCCAGCCGCCGAATACCGCATCCTTTTGCATAACGGCAATAATTTTATCATCAGCCTCATCTCCGTCTATCATTCTTAAGCCTCCTATTGGTGACGCTTTTAGTAGAATATCGTTATGTGTAATTGGTTTTTCCGTAAGCACACAAATATCAAGCGGGTCGCCATCACCTTTTATTCCTATCCTTCCTGTTTTTTCTTCGCAGTATTTTCCAACTCTTTTTCCGCAATATGTTTGAGGTATAAACCCGTAAGGGGTGGGGCATATATTTGAAAATAATTGTGGACGATCAATTTTCAGATATCCGCTTTTTTTATCTATTTCATATTTTACGGTATCAGTAGGTACTATCTCAATAAATGCATTAACGCATTTTGGCATATCATCGCCAATCGTTACGCCATGCCAGGGGTGTGCTTTTAATATGTGTCTTATTTCTTTCCAGATATTTTCTAAGTTTTCCATTGTAAAATTATTAATTATATTTTATTCGCAGACTGCAGAACAAGATTTTATTGTTCCTGATGAAGCATTCAGTTATGAAATAAATTCCAATGCTTTCTTTATGATATCTTCCGTAGTTAAGTTAATTCCTTCATTTTGCTTCAAGACTTCTCTTATCAATTTTTCTGCTTCGCTTCTCTGGTAGCCAAGATTCATTAATGCTGCGGCAGCTTCCATTCGTGGCTGCTCTTTCGAGTTATAATCAATCGATCTTGCTTTTAGTTCTTCTTCTGTGTCTGAATCAATTGAGAGTTTCAATATTTTATCCCTGAGAGCTATTGAGATCATGTCAAGCTTTTTAGGACCTATACCCGGAATCTTGTAATTTCGCAAGTTTTGTTTATCCGTAATTAATCCTATGATTTCAGCAAAGCCGGCATAGGAAAGAATATTATGGGCTGTTTTAGAACTGATACCGCTTACAGTATTCAAAAGTTTGAACATCTCTTTTTCCTTTTCATCAAAAAAACCGTAAAGAGTTAGTGAATCTTCTTTAACATCGAGATGAGTTATAATCTCGAGCTCTTCATTTAACGGGCAGAGATTATCAATCACTTTTTTAGAAACAAAAATACCAAAACCGATACCATTCACTTCAAGCAAAATTTTATTTTTCTTCTGCTGTTTTAATTTTCCTTTTAATGTTTCTATCATAATAATTATATCTGTTTTTTAAGAATTTTTTCAGGATTGGATTCTACAAATTCCTTCCATCCCGATTTATTTTTTCTGCCGGTAAATCCCTTTCCGGAAAATTGTACATTCCTCGATATACAAAAATAATGACACAGGGCAATCGAAAGTGCATCCGAAGAATCGAAGAATTTTGGTTTTTCTTTTATAGCAAGAATACTTTTGATAATTGAAAGAACCTTTTGTTTTGATGATGCTCCATTTCCGGTGACAGATTTTTTTATTTCCCTTGGAGAATATTCGCCTACGTTAAGTTGTTTATTCATTGCGGCAACTATTGCAGCACCTCTCACCTGACCGAGTTTTAGTGTAGATTGTATATTTTTACCATAAAATGCAGTTTCTATAGCAAATTCATCCGGATGGAATAATGAGATTTTTTTAATGCAGAAATCGTATACCTTTTTCAAGCGGTTCTTCATAGGTTCTTTAGAACTCATTTTCAATGTGTCATATTCCACTAAATATATTTTCCCTCCGGAGATTTCAATAATCCCCGTTCCTGTTATTACTGAGCCCGGGTCAATACCTATAACTCTCAAAGAGTGAAATTATGATTTCGGAAAATCAGCATTGGAGAATACGTTCTGAACGTCATCATAATCTTCAACTGCTTCAAGAAATTTTATCACGTCTGAAGCGCCTTTTTCATCAATGGCAACCAAATCTTTTGCAATATATTGAAGAGAAGCACTATCAGTCTTATATTGCTTCTCTTCTAATGCCTTTCTTACTTTTTCAAAGTTCTCAATAGAAGAGATGATTTCGTAAACCGTATCTTCATCTCTTAAATCATCCGCACCCGCATCGAGTACCACTTCCATGATTTCATCTTCGGAATGATTTTCTTTTTCGACAAACACAACCCCTTTTCTTTCAAACATCCATGCAACAGATCCTGATTCTCCAAGATTACCGTTATGTTTTGTTATAAGATGTCTGAGTTCGGCAACTGTTCTGTTCCTGTTATCAGTTACGCACTCTATCATAACTGCAATTCCGTGAGGAGCATAAGCTTCGTAATTTATTTCTTCATATCTTACTCCTTCAAGTTCACCTGTACCTTTCTTTATTGCACGGGTAATATTATCCTGAGGCATATTGCTGCTTTTCGCACTCGCAATAGCGAGTCTTAATCTCGGGTTACCAGCAGGATCTCCTCCGCCATCTCTTGCTGATATTGTGATTTCCTTTATTATCTTGGTAAATACTTTACCCCTTGCTGAATCTGTTGCAGCTTTTTTTCTTTTTATGGTTGCCCATTTAGAGTGTCCGGACATAAATTTAAAAATTTAAAATTCTAAAATATTAATTGAAAAATTTCAATCGAGAACCTTAAGGTCTTTTATCTTTAATTTATATGATTCTATATCATTCCATACGCTTTTTTCAACAGTAAAACAAATATCACAAATTGCTCCTTTTACAATCTTATCTTTGTATTCCGGTGATGAAAAGAAAACTGCATCTAATATCTTATGAGATTTTCCTTGTTTTAATCTGAATATATGCGTATCACTTTTTGCATATCTAACTTCCCCTACGACCTGAACATTAGTTGCCATAAAAACCGGAGGCATGTTGCCCGGTCCAAAGGGTTCAAAGAAAGAAAGTATCTTTTTCATCTTAGGCGTTAATTCATCAAGTTCAATTTCCGAATCAATTTCTATTTCCGGCTGCAAATGCTGCTTTAATATTTCATCATATGCGATTTCGTTGAACTCCTTCCGGAATTCATCTATATTTTCAAGTTCAATTTCAAGTCCGGCTGCGTGATAATGTCCGCCGAATTGTATTAACAATCTCTCACATCTTTTCAACGCTTCATATATGTTAAATCCATTTATACTTCGGGCACTGCCTTTTGCAACTCCTTTTACAGTTGTCAGAACTATTGCCGGTTTATTATATTTTTCTACAAGCCTGGCTGCAACAATCCCTATTACACCGGAATGCCAATCTCCATTATGTAAAACGATTGACTGATTGTGGCCATTTGTGTTTGAAGACTCATATATTTGGAAAGCTTCTTCGGTAATACTTTTATCAAACTCTCTTCTTTTAACATTCTCATCGTTCAAAGTTTGAGCCAGTTCTTCCTGTTTTTCAGGATCTGTACTTGTCAGTAATTCGACTGCTCTTTTAGCATCACCAAGTCTTCCCACTGCATTTATTCTTGGAGCAAGTGAAAATACAATATTTGTTGTATTAATTTTCCCGATTTTCAGACCGGCAAATTCAATGAGTGTTTTAAAAGAAGGTCTCGGTTTATCATTAATCATTTTCAAACCCTCCTGGACGAAAATTCTGTTTTCATCAGTTATTGGAACGATGTCAGATGAAGTAGCAACAGCGACAAAGTCAAGAAGGGATTTTGCAAACGCTTTCTGATTTAATTTAGAACAAACTGCCTGAACCAGTTTAAACGCAACCCCTGTACCGCATAGAGCTTTATACGGATATTCGCAATCTTTTCTTAGCGGATCAAGCACTGCAATTGCCTGTGGAATATTTTCAGGCGGCTGATGATGGTCGCAAATTATAAATTCGATACCGACAGTTTTTGCATATTCTACTTTATCGGTAGCAGTAATACCGCAATCAACGGAAATTATCAATTTAATATTTTCCTGTTTCGCCAAATCGATTGCCTGTTCAGAAATTCCATAACCTTCTTCGATTCTATTGGGAATGTAAATGAAAGAATCGATTGAGAAATTTTTAAGGAAAAGATACAGCATAGAGGCACCGCAGGTACCATCAACATCATAATCTCCGACTATCATTACACGATCTTTATCTTTTATCACTTTCAGAAGTCTATCGCAAGCAATATCGCAATCTTTCATTAGGAAAGGATTATAAGCTCGTTCGTATGTCGGCTTGAAAAATTTAATTACTTTTTGATAATCCGTAACACCTCTTGAATAGAGGAGTTTAATAATTAAGTCAGGAAGTTGAACTTTTGTCCTGAGATCCCGCATTTCAGATACGAAAGTATCATATTCACGGTCTTGTATTATTCCGTTTTCCGGGAATAACTTTTTGAGTTTCCAGATTTTTTTCAATTCTCATATATTTTGTTTTTTGTGCTCAAAGGGGGACTCGAACCCCCACCTTAAATCTAAGACTGCACCCTGAATGCAGCGCGTCTACCAGTTCCGCCATTTGAGCTGATTTTTTGAAAAATACCAAATTGGAGATGAAATATCAATGAACAATAAAAGGTGAAAAAAACAATAAAATATCATAAATAAATTCATTTTGAAGAAATTTTCCCTCTTTTTAAAAAATCGAGGAAAAAAGCTCTTGTTGGCAATTAATGTAAAGAGCTGGAGTATAAAATAGTTTGCCAACCCGAATATGAGTAGCATCAATGACTTGCCCTTTTAAATTTTATTTTACTTAAATCTTTTATAACTTGCACTTATATGATAGAAGTAAAAGATCTTACTAAAAAATATTCCGATGAAATTACAGCTTTAAATAATATCACATTCGGAATTTCCGAAGGGGAAATTTGCGGTTATATCGGAGTGAATGGTGCAGGAAAATCTACCACTGTCAAAATTCTAACCGGTGCACTTAATTTCGATACTGGTGAGGTCAGAGTATGCGGTTTGAAAATGCCAGAGGATGGAATTGAAATTAAAAAAATTATTGGATACGTCCCTGAATCTGCTAATATCTTTAACTCACTCAAGGTGAAAGAGTACTTTGAGTTTATAGGTGATGTGCATAATTTATCCGCTGATATATTAAATAAACGAATAGACTATTTTTCCGGACTGTTTGATTTTTCGCAATATCTGAAAGAATCAATCGGAATCCTTTCGAAGGGGAACAGGCAAAAAGTTTTAATAACTTCTGCGTTACTTCACAACCCAAAAGTGATATTTCTGGATGAGCCGTTAAACGGACTGGATGCTAACTCAATTATAATATTTCAGGATGTGATGAGTAAACTTGCTGATAATGGAAGAACAGTATTTTATTGCTCTCATCTTTTAGATCTGATAGAAAAAATATCAACCAAAATAATAATTATAGAGAAAGGAATCATTAAGCTTAACAAAACATCTGATGAGCTGAAAAATTCCGAAGATTATACAAGCCTTGAAAATCTATTCAGGGGTATGTATTCAGAAAATACAGTAAGAAAATTTTCTTATGCGGAAGCTTTTTCTTAAAATTTTACTGATCCATTTCAGTAGTGCGTTATGCTTTTCGCAGACTGTTGTATCATTGAACGACTCTACTAATTACCTGCTTACAAATTTCGAAAATAATGTTAATAATGCATTACTGAAGACGAATCTTAAATATGAAAAAAAAATTAAAAATATTTATTTATTATTCTCCGGGAATTATTATTCTGACGTAACTAAACTTAACGAAAATTATGCGAAAGATATGTCTGATTTAGATCTTTCACTAAACTATTCTTTGAAGAAAAATGCCGGGATCGGGCTTGGAGTGCATACAAAAAATTTATCGGATAACAGAAACATTGAATTAAATAAAAAGAGTTATGATTATTTGTATGCAAATTTTGATTACTATCCTTTGACCGGATTGTATGTTAATTCAAAACTTGGATATAAATCTGATGATCAAATTGGGGAACGGAATACAGGATTCAGCGGTAGTGTAATTGGTGAAGTTCAGAATTTGAATATAAAAGATTATATTTCAAACGGAAAACTGAATCTTATGTATGAAAACCTTAGCCCTAAAGTGAATCATAACTATGAAGTTTATACATCTCTTCTAAAAACATTTTCCGGCAAATCGCAGAATTTTGCCGAGATAAAGGCATTCAATAATAAATATGAGTCTTATATTCCTGCTACTCAAAGTGTAATAAATGAATTTAATACAAGAAACAATATACAGGGGCGGACCGAAAACTATTTTAATGCGGAAGACAGGTTAAGCTATTATTTTACTAAGTCACTGAAAGCAGTAATAACGGGACTTTACAGAACCAGGAACGTGTATACTGAGTACCGTTACAAAACGAATTCATCAAGTATATTATTTGATAATATTTATGACACGAAAATAAATGAAAATTATCTTGTTGCTTCAGGAAAACTCGATTTTGATATTAAAAATTTCTTTTCATCGGTTAACCTTACTTATACAGAAAGGTCAGAAAACCACAACCTGATTAATAGTGAAAATTTATTACCCGTGCAGATAAGGGATCTTGAGAAAACAGAAAAGAACAAGAATAGTAGCAGCCGTTATACAACATTATTTATCGAAGCGTATTTCAGAATATCAAATACAAATTACCTAAGGTTTTATAATACTTCTTCCATATTAAGATATGATACTGACAGTAAAGAGAACTTTGACGACAGGGATGAAGCAACATTTATATATTCGCTTTCACATATTTATGATAATCTTAGGAATTTTTCAATAGAAACAACTTTCGATATGAATGTATCCAAAACTCAATATATTTTTAAAGAAAAGAGTTCTAACAATAATAAAAATAATATTTATAAACTTACATCAAGAAGCTATTTCGCTCCTTGCCGGCAGCTTGTTACGAAAAATCAAATTCAGGTGCTCGCAAATTATACCATATATGATTTTGAAGATGTTATATCTCAAATACAGAGTTTTTCATTCCGGCAATTAAGTCTGAGGGATTCAATCAATTTTAATCTGACGAGAAGAATAGAACTTGAATTCATTAATGATTTAAAATTCTATGAGCAAGGTGAATTCAGAGAGAAAGAATTTTCAGTCAGACCATTGATGTATTATGACGAAAAAAAATTAAGTTCACAAATAAGTTATTTATTTTATGATTTTTTAAATTTATCTTTAGGTTACAGGTATTTTATTCAAAAACAGTATGAATTTAATAACGGTGAAAAGAATCTGAAAAGAACTATTAAAAGTTACGGACCTTATGCAAGACTGGCATTATATTTAGATAAATATTCAAGTATAAATATAGTCGCAAGCAGGGATATAACATCCTCTAATCTTAGTTCATTCAGTAATAACTCTGACAATTTATTTATTTATGTTCTCTGGTATTGGTAACTAAAAACAAATTAAATTGAAAGAATATAATTTAAATATTAAGCAAAGATCCGAGATATCAATCGTTGAAGATATTCTTCACAAAATTAACAAAGAATTCCTGTTAGGTGAAGAAAAATTCGTTAATTTATTGATTGCAGTTACTGAAGCGGTGATAAATGCTGTTGTTCACGGGAATAAGAATAATCCTGGAAAACAAGTTTATTTGAATTTACAGTATGATGATAAAGAGATAACAGTGAAAATAAAAGATGAGGGTGAAGGATTTGATCCAAAAAAAATACCTGATCCAACTTCTAATGAGAATCTTTTCAAAGAATCGGGAAGGGGAATTTTTATCATCAGGTCTTTGGTGGATAAATTCGAATTTAAAACAGATAAATCAGGGTCTGAACTTATTTTAACTATGTATAAGAAATAATTACATCCGGAAAATTTATCGATTGAAAAAAGGGAAACTCTTACGGGTTTCCCTTTTCATTAATAATTATATAATATTTTTTATTTTTTTTTATCGAGATTTTTAAGAAGATTTTTGACATCCTCTGCTGATTTATCGAAAGCATCAGTTTCTTCCTTTGTAAGTCTTATTGGTACTATCTCTTCCATTCCGTTGCGTCCAATTTTAACCGGTACACCCAAGCAAACATCGCTGTGACCATATTCTCCTTGCAAATAAACGCAGCAGGACATAATCCTGTGTCTGTTATTCACAATAGCGTCAATCATTTGCACTACAGATGCCGCTGGAGCATAAAAAGCACTTCCGGTTTTGAGATATTTTACTATCTCGGCACCACCGTTTCTCGTTCTTTCAATCAATGATTCAAGTCTATCCTTAGGAAGCAAATCAGCTAATGGAATACCTGATACTGTCGAATATCTTACGAGAGGTACCATTGAATCGCCATGACCGCCTAATACTAATGCACTTATATTTTCTATGGATACATTGAGTTCCATACAAATAAATGTTTTAAACCTTGCAGTATCAAGCACGCCGGACATTCCGATTACTTTATTCCTGGGAAAATGACTTGCTACAAATGATACGTACGTCATAACATCGAGCGGATTGCTTACTACGATGATTATGCTGTTAGGAGAATACTTAACAATTTCTTTTGTAGCATTGCTAACAACGTCTGAATTAATGGCAATCAGATCATCTCTGGACATTCCGGATTTTCTTGGAACACCGGCAGTGATAACAACGATGTCGGAATTTGCGGTGGGCTCATAAGTATTAAAACCATATATTTTTGTATCGGAATATTGAATTGCTGCCGATTGATAAATATCAAGAGCTTTACCCTGAGGTACGCCTTCTACAACATCGAGAAGTATTACATCATTTGCGAGATACCTGTCGACAATTATCTGAGCTGTGGTTGCTCCCACATTTCCTGCACCTACGATTGAAATTTTCATTTTGATTAACTTTATTTTATAAAAAAGTTTTTAAAACAAAATTAAGCATTAGGTAATACGTTGACCTTTTTCTTGTTGTTTTTATCGCTGAATTTTACAACACCGTCTATCAATGAAAATATAGTATAATCTTTGCCTAATCCAACATTATTACCCGGTAAAAATTTTGTACCTTTTTGTCTGATAATGATGCTACCAGCTGTAACAACTTCTCCGCCAAATTTTTTAACTCCAAGTCTCTGTGATTGTGAATCGCGTCCGTTTTTTGAACTTCCTAATCCTTTTTTATGTGCCATTAATAATTCTCCTTAAAATTATTTTCTTTTAAAACTCTATTAATTGATTTTATCAATCTGAATCTCTGTATATTGCTGTTTGTGACCATTTCTCACTCTGTAACCTTTTCTTTTCTTCTTCTTGAATACGATGACTTTTTCATCTTTTACGTGAGAAAGAACTGTCGCCTCGATTTTTATACTCAATTTCGGTGCACCGATTTCAAAAGTGCTGCCATCGGCAGAATACATTAATACATTATCAAAAGTAACTTTCGAACCTATATCTTCTTTTAGCTTCGGTACAAATAACTTGTTAGATTCCGCTATTTTGTATTGTACACCTTTTATATTAACAATTGCAAACATTTTTAATAAAATTATTTAGTTTACTCAAAAATTTTCTATAACACTAAATATAAAAAATATTATGTTAAATTAAAAACCAATTTTTAATATATCCTTATTGAAAATAGGATAGTAATTTATAAATAATCAAAATTAATATTTTTACATTTAATACCACATTTATAACCCGTATCTTTCAATGAAAACAAATTATTTTGAATCTAAATTCAATGAAAATATTATCAAATTCGAAGGAAACAAATGCAAAGAATCACTCATCACCCTATTCTTAAGATAAATAATCAATCAAAAACAGTAAAATTTAAATTTAACGGGGAAGAAATTACCGGCTTTGAAAATGAACCTGTGTCATCAGCACTTATTGCAAATGGTGTAAAAGAATTTTCGATACACAAAATACAAGATGCTCCTCAGGGTATTTTCTGTGCAAATGGTCAGTGTTCACATTGCACTCTAATAATTGACGGGAAACCCGTAAAATCCTGTATTACTGCACTGAAAGAAGGAATGGATGTAAAGAAGTTAATACACTTTCCGGATTTACCAATAGATAACAGGGAATTCACAGATTTTAATCTGCAAAATCTGAATTGCGATATACTGGTAATAGGGGGTGGACCTTCGGGTCTGACAGCAGCAATCGAATTAGCGAAACTAGGTTCAAAAATAATACTTGTGGATGATAAGGATAAACTCGGAGGGAAGTTGCTTTTACAAACTCACAAATTCTTTGGTTCCATTGAAGATTGCTATGCAGGAAAAAGAGGGATTGAAATTGCGGAAATCCTTGAAAAAGAACTTCGAAGCTATCCTAATGTGCAAGTATTCACTAACTCTATGGTTGCTGCACTTTATAAAGACAAAAAGGTTGGAATATTTATAAACTTTGAAAATTATGCAATTGTTGATTTTGAGGGCTTGGTCATTTCTTCAGGAGCTAGAGAAAGGAATTTAATTTTTCCGGGTAACGATCTTCCCGGAGTATTTGGTGCCGGAGCATTTCAGACTCTGGTAAACAGGGATTTAATCAAATCATCTGACAGAGTATTTATTATCGGAAGCGGAAATGTGGGACTTATTGCCGCATACCATGCTTTACAGGCTGGAATAACTGCAGTAGGTATTGCTGACATCCTAAATGAAGTAACAGGCTACAAAGTTCATGCTGATAAAATAAAAAGAATGGGTGTACCGATATATCTAGGATATACTATTCTAACTGCTGAAGGAGATGGAAAAGTTGAAAGAATTACAATTGCTCAGGTCGATGAAGATTTTAATCCGGTTCTTGAAACGGCTAAAACATTTGAAGTTGATACTCTCCTTATGGCTGTAGGATTATCTTCAATAGACGAATTTTATAATACTGCAGTCCAATACGGTTTTAAAGCAGTCAAAACCGGCGATGCAGACGAAATTGCGGAAGCATCCTCTGCAATGTTCGGTGGCAGGGTAGCAGGTTTACAACTCGCAAAACTGCTTGGTTATAAAGTTGAAATCAATGGAAGTTTCTATGAAAAAGCGGAGATACTGAAATCAAAACCGGGAGAAGTATTTCAAATAGAGAAAAAAGAAATTTCCAATGAATATATGCCGCTATTTTATTGCAACCAGGAGATTCCTTGCAATCCCTGTGTGTCTGTGTGTCCATTCGATACAATAAAATTGAATGACAATCTTGGTAATATAATGGACTTACCTGTATTTGACGGGAAATGTACTAAATGCGGGCAATGTATAGCTGTGTGCCCGGGTCTGGCAGTTACATTAGTGAAGAAATTATACGGAGAGTTTGCAGAAGTCGTATTGCCTCACGAATTCGAACCTACATTTTCTGCAAATGAATTTGTATCACTTACCGATATTGATGGAAATTATCTTGAGAAAGGTGAGGTTATAAAAATTAATTATAGCAAAAGATATAAAACCTATTTAATTTCTTTCAAAGTACTGCTTGAAAATGCCCATAAAATTGCAGGTATAAGAGTTCAGGAACCTGAAAAAATAAAACCGCTTGATAAAGCGATCTTAAATTATTTGCCTGAAAATGGTATAGTTTGCAGATGTGAGAGAGTGACTGTTAAAGAAGTTGTAGATTTTATCGAAGAAAATAATATTCACGACGCAAATCAGTTGAAGCAGATTCGTGTAGGAATGGGTGCCTGCGGTTCAAGAACTTGTTCAGTACTATTACCCGGAGTATTTAAAATGGCTGGAATTGATTGGTTTGAAGTCGCTCCTTCAACTAAACGTCCACTGACGATTGAAATTCCAATGTGCGCTTTGGTTAACGAGAAAGGAAATGAGGTTAGATGAAGATTTTTGATGTTCTTATCATCGGTGCAGGGAGTATCGGTCTTCCGGTAAGTTTTTATTTAGCAAAAAAAGGATTAAATGTTGGTGTAGTTGAATCGCTTGCTTCCGAAGGAAGAGGACAAAACAGGGCTGCCATTGGAGGAATAAGGGCAACTTTTTCTGATCCTGCAAAGATTAAAATTTGTCAATATTCACTCGATTTGATAAAAAATATGAAGACGGAATATGGAAAAGATGTTGATTGGGTTAAAGGTGGATATCTTTATCCGGCTTATGATATAGAAATTGAAAACTCCCTTAAAAATCTATTAGTTAAGCAAAAACAGTTCAACCTTAATATAGATTGGATTTCAGCCCAAGATGTAAATGAAACAGTACCGGGAATCAATATGAATAAACTAAGAGGTGGTATATTCTCACCGGATGATGGGTCTGCTTCACCTATTAAGGTAGCAGGTGCATATTATTCACTTGCAAGAAAATATGGAGCAGAATTTTTCTTTAATGAAGTTGTACTGGAAACAAAAATTCTTAATGACAAATCTTTCAGGATAAAAACTAATAAAAATGAATATAGTTCTAGATTTTTGATTAATGCTGCGGGAGCGGATGCTAATACGATAGGGAAAATGGTAGGACTTGAATTGCCTGTTATACCTGATTCACACGAAGCTGGAATAACAGAACCTGTAAATCCTTTTTTCTCACCGATGCTGGTAGATATTCGTGCGGATGCAGAATCTGCTAATTACTATTTTTATCAAAATAAAGAAGGACAATTAGTCTTTTGCATCACTCCGAGACCTCCGATAGCAGGGACGGATTGCGATAACACTTCAGTTTTTCTTCCTTTAGTAGTCAGGAGAATGCTTGAATTATATCCACGCCTCAGAAACATTAAAGTCCGTAGAACCTGGAGAGGGCTATATCCTATGACTCCGGATGGATTTCCGATTGTAGGATTTACAAAAGAAGTTGAAAATTATTTTCTTGCTGTTGGTATGTGCGGTCAGGGTTTTATGATTGGTCCGGGACTTGGATTAATTATTTCGGAGATTATAGCTAATAATAGCACGGAGTATGATTTTATATTAGACCAGCTCACTCTTTACAGGAGCTTTGTCGGAAATGAAATATTAAAATAAAATCTTTTAAAAAATTAAATTATTATCGATAAAACTTTTTACCTCTTTTTCAATGTTGGATTTTTTTAAATTTTATAACTATTTTCAAAATATTGTATAAATTATAAATGCTAATTATATTGATTTATGATAAAAAGGAATAAAAATGAAAATCCTAAGGCAGTTTTATTAATGACTATTTCATTCCTGCTGATTTTTGCATTTACTTGTAATACTTATTCACAGAACTATAAAATCGATAATATTAATTTCATACATAAAGATATGCAGACAATCGATGATTCAGAACTGAAAGATGCCGTCGGAATAACCAAATCAAAATATTATTACCCTGATGCTTTGTCCAATGATATCATATCCTTAAGAAATTTTTATTTTGATAACGGATACTTTGAGGCAAATGTTGATAAAGAATTAAGTTATAATTACGACGACAGTACTGTATCAATAAACTTCATTATTACAAGTAATCATCAATATAGAATTGGACAGATTAAACGGACAGGATTGGACAATGTACTTGACAGCCTTCGTAGTATTATAGATACAATGAAGACAATTCAGGTAAATAATTTTTATAATAAAGCTTATATGGTTAAATATTCAACCGGTATACTTGACTTCCTTCAAAACAACGGTTATATGAGCGCTACATTAAAAAATGACTCAGGGTATATATTAAGAAAGCAGGATACATCAGTCTTTCTGACTATCAATTTTGCAAATTCCGATACCCTCTATAAATTCGGAAAAACGGAAATTAATATTGATAGCAATTTCTATGATGTATCTACGGAATTTCTAAGAAAAGGGGTTACTTACGCTGAAGGGGAAGTTTATAGTAAAAAGAAGAGATTAGATACAGATAAAAATATTTCACAGATGCCGATTATAAGAAGTGCAAGAATCAGGACTGTTTCAATTAACGGTACCTCTGTAAATCTTAGAATTGAATGCCGGCTTAGTAAAAAGCAAGAACTAACTCCATATGCTGAGGGTACAAATATTAATAATCACTTTTATGCAGGCGGCGGTTTGCAATATCTTAATAAATATTTATGGGGAGGTGGCAGAATATTTACATCTGAAATTCACGCACTTTATAGTTCGCTAAAAGTTAACCTGATTGAATTTGTAAATCAGCTTACGCAACCTTACTTTGTTAATGATCAATCTTCGCTTAACGATAAATTATCTCTCGGTTATTACAATTTCGATGGTTATTCCGACTATTATCTTGGCAATATTACATCTTTTAGATATTATATTGCTGACTATACATTTTATAATAAAGCAACCATAGACTTAAATGAAGAACTTTTAAAGGTAAAATATGACTTCGGTAACTTGCGAACGATAAATTTGTACAACTCTTTTTTGAGTATAACATTTATCCATGATAATACAAATAATGCTATCGCTCCATCCCGTGGATTTTATCATTCTATTACAGCCGGAGAAGGCGGACTGCTGCCTCAATGGATATTAAATTCTTTTGAAAATAACTTTTCCTATTCAAAATTCATAAAACTTTCCACATCAAACAGGTTTTATCTTAATCTTTCTAACACTGAAGGAGAAAATGTGATTGCTACGAAATTTATAATTGCAGATAATATCACAAGGGGCGGAGGACCTAAAGTCGTACCGATACAACCAATCTTCAGGTATTTCAGCGGTGGTAGCAATAGTCTGAGAGGATGGTATGCAAACTCCAATGGTTTCGTAAATGAGAGAAGGTTCGGAGGAAATTTCTGGCTGGATGGAAGCTTTGAATTTCGTAAAAAACTTTTCCCGGGGTCATCCACATTTACAAAAAATATAGGAGCCGTGGTATTTGCTGATTATGGAAACGTTTGGGAAACTCATCAGGATTTCAGATTCGACCAAATTGCGATTGCTATCGGGGTTGGACTCAGGTATAATATATTTATTGGTCCTATAAGGGTGGATTTCGGCTTTAAATTGTATGACCCTCTTGATGCAGATGGGAAAAAATGGCTGTTGCAAAATGACTTCAAAACTATTTTTAGTAAAAAATTAGCTGTCAACTTTGGCATAGGTGAAGCATTTTAAAATCCAAATTTATATATAATCTTCATTCCTGTACTGTAATATACATTCGTATTCGATATTACATTTCTGCTGAGCTGTTCTCTTGCTAAATGCAATAATACATTTTCAGGCAAATTGAGATGTAAAAGGTTATTTAATATATATTCAACATTGAACTCGAGATAAGCAGTGTTGTCTATTACTCTGCTGCCTAAAGTAACATTAGCATCTAATATATTGGATGAGACACTTACGTTTGTATTTTGTATCCCGCCTTCTGTATAATTCAATTCAGCATCTTTTACAAATGGAAGCATATCTCTGAGGATCTGACCGAAGAATGAAGTAACATATAGTGATCCGACCGTAGAACCAATACCTGAAGCTACTGATTGACTTTCAGAAGCACTGAGTTCATTTTTATATTTACCGAATAAAAGAAACGTGATTGCATCAGAAGTAGCATCATTGCCCTGCATCTCCGTTCCATTTTCATATAGCTTTAGAGAGATTTCAGGATTAGACGGGTCTCCGGTCACTAACAGGACTACCTGTATGGGATTATTTGTAATCGTGCCAAACTGCTCTGTGGATTTTGTGTTTTCATACACAGCCCGTATATCGAGCTCCGGTTTATTAATTGGTCCCCGAAACACTATTTTACTGTCTTTTACTTTAAAGTCCCTGTAGAATCTGTAATATGAATTCCCGACTATATCTATCTCTCCGCGAGTCCTGAGCCGTCCACTGTCAGATCTTATACGAAGGTCTGCCGTAATCTCTCCGAATAGCCTGTCACGCGTTAGATTATTAAAATCTATAGAGACATACAAATTTTTTTGCGATTTTACATTTAGGTCAAGCGACAGCATATTCATTAGTGAAAAGCTTTTAGATGTATCTACAAGAATGTATCTGTTTCTCATAAAAGGATTTATACTTTCATATTCAATCAAAGATATTTTCTTTCTGTTTGTATCAGAAGTCAAGGTAGTATCATTAGCTGATATATAAACCATGTTTCCCTCATCCTTTTGATAACCATTTCCGCTGTTTGGCAGAGATGAAATGGTTGCTTCCTTAATCAAGAACTGCCCTTTAATATTAAGCTTTTTCATATTTCCATTAATTGTGATAGGAGGATTTCCTATACCACCGAGCATATAACCTTTAAGACCAAGTTTATTTTCTTTGTTGCTTTTGTCCAGTAATACCATATCTCCGGAAGTTGTGAGATTTATTTCATTCAGATTATAACCTTTGAAATCTATATTTCCAGAGAAGTCTATATGCCGGGTATCATCATCAGGATTAAACATACTGATATAATCTATTATAAGTTTTGAATTTTCCGTACTGATTTTAAATTTAAAATCATAATACATACCCGTAAGATCCAAAAAGTACTTACCCTGCACCATAGAAAGGTCACCCTTTAAATCCGGATTTTGATAAGTTCCGGTAGCATTCAGAGCACCGCTAAGGACTCCTTGCAGGTCACCCACCCCGGGAAATAGTTTTGAAAAATATTGTATCTGAAAATTGTTTGCGGCTAAATGTAAATCTGAAGGCTTATCTGCAATAGCTGCTGTGGTATCTTTTTTTATAATGAGATTTCCAAGCGGGATATTACCTGTTATTTTCAGATTACCTTTATTCCCATTATTTGTAATGACAATATCCGGTGAGAGAATCCGGTCTTTATATTTTACGTTTGCTACAATAGTTCCTATACTAACAGTATCATACTTCAAAAGGTTTGTTTTTACATCCAGGTTTACATTCGCATCTTCAGGTGTTCCCTGCAGGTTAATAAAAAAGTTCTGAAACACTCCTTGCACAGGATACACAATTTTCTCTCCGGTTATGGTAGTATCAAAAGGTCTTAACATTCCATAAATATCTCCAAGATTTAGATTATCTCCTTTTATATTTATATTACTTACCCCATTCAGTGAATATAAACCATCAATATTTAAAACCATTTTGCCCGATTTCAAACCAAGCTGATTAATATATAATTCCTGATTTGGGATATAGTTTATAGTCCATATATTATTATTTTCTATATTATAATCGTTATATTTCGCATATAAACTATCAACGTTCAATATGATATTATTTCCTCTCAGGTCAATGTCACTATTCAACCTTGCATATTTAACAGAATCCATTTTTCCGCTGACTTTAATATTTGCAATAGCTTCTGAAATGTTGAGCCCCATTTTAAGTGAATCGAGTTTATTCGAATTAACCCATATTTTATCAGCGTTCACATCCATATTTATTATAAGAGAAGATAAAGGATTTTCATCATTTAACTTCATATAATCGTTTTTTAATACAATGTAACTTTTAAAATTGTTTAATACTATCGATGTATCCTGATATCTGAAGTTTTTAATGTTTATTACAGATTTTGAATTAAATCCTTCAGAAGAATTTGTAATTTTGCCATTCAGATTACCATTGAAAATAATTCCAAAAGGCGCAGATAACTTTCTTAATTCTGCGGAATCCTTTGTGACAAATTCATAATTAAAATTTAAATTCCCTGTGTGATTGTACCGGGAAAAATCGGTATAACTAATGCTTGTATCAGGATATAATTTCTTCTCAGCAATATTGCTTACCATTGATATATTATATAATACGGCATCTATGAGGGCAGATAAACTGAATGTTCCGTTCGCCTTAACATCCATCGCCTTATTTGTTATCTGCAGAGAAGTGCTATCTGCAGCCATACTAAGTCTTGCCATTATATTTGTCTTTGGTATTTGATACTGAGAATAAAACGAATTTCCGATATCAATATTAAATCTACCTGCAAGATTATTCATATTACTTCCTCTGCCGTTAATATCAAAGGCTGCATTCAGATTACTTTTGTCTTTAATATTTTTTGATATACGCGATATATCCACATTATTCATAGTGCCTTTGACTGAATAAACGGGATTTTTCATATTCGATATATTTATCTTTCCTGAGACGGCAGCATTTCCTGCGGAAGAGTTTGCCTTAATATTCAGGCTAATATTATTTCTATAAATATTTACAGTTCCATTTGAACTTGCGATATTATATCCGGCTGCACTGGATCTTCCTAAAGTGTATCTTACGCCGGTTGACATAGTATTGGGACTGAATCCTGAACCCTCAAATTTTGCTACAAGATTTATATTACTTTTTAATTTATTATCATTCAGAATCAGAGCTAAATTCAGATTATCTGTGATTACATTCCCGCTGTAACGCTTATCTTCAATATTCAGATGAACCTGTCCCTGAACGTCCCCGCCTGATGAGCGGATATTGAAGTTACTGTAAAAGTCATTTATACTTCCTCGATAACTAATATCTGCCAGAACAACACCGAGCTTTCTATAATCGGGAATAGATTTAATTTTTAAAATTGTTTTAATATCTGCAGGATCGATTTTATCGGAAGTGGTTACATCAAAATAGAGACTGTCTATATTACTGAGATTCTGAACATTCCCTTTCAAATTTATATTGGAATTGGGTAAAGTTAAAATAAGGTCGTTTATATTCAGATTTTTGTATACCCCGCTTGCATCAATAGATAGCGATACCACACTATCCAGCATATCTACTGAAGGAATAAAATATTTTAAATCAGCAAAATTAAATTTTTTAACATTCAGAACTAATGATACATTTTTATTCCCTAAATTACTAAAAGCATTGCTGTCCAGAGGATTAAGGGCATTGACAGATAATCTGCTCAATTTAATATCAGACCTGTCTGTAAGCAATTCAAGATTCGAGATTTCAGTTAATGTATCCTGAATGTTTATATTCGCCTCAAAGGAAAGTTTTTTTAAAGTAATATCTGTATTAGAATTGAAGGATAAATTTCGTAGATTAATTTTCTTGAATTTTTTAGAGTATTCTCCCGTCATATCAAGTTGAAAATCAAAAATATCAAGGTCATTGAAATTAAATTCATTTTGTCTTTCCCATTGAACTGCCCATAAAGGCTTAGAAGGAATATTGCCCAAAATTTTAAATTTACCATTTTCAACCCTTAGGTTATTTATCAAGATATCCCAGTTGAATTGTGAAGGAGTTGTATCAGCAGATGGTGTAAATAAATTTGTAAAATTCCAAACTAATGAATCTGCGCCGCCTTTAATTTTTGTAAGATTCACCTTGGGAGAATTAAGCACTATATAATCAAGATTGATATTTTGTTTTAATAGTCCCCATATATCATACTTTAGGTCAATATAGTTGATACTTACAAGTGTATCTTTTTTAACGGTAATTAATATGTTATTAACTCTTAAACCTTTTAATATATTTCCATTAATGGATTCTACAGTAACAGTATTTTCTTTTTTAAGCCAGCTTTCCGAATTATTTAATTTATTTAATGCAAAATTTAAAGCCCATCTGTTAAATGTTTCTGTCTGTATAAAGAAGTATAATGATATGAGAAGAACAATGATAACACCAATAAACCATATAAAATATTTTAATATCTTTCTGAAATTTTTCATTATTGAAAATAAAATCTAAAAAATTATTTATTAATTTCTTTTACCTGCTGTTTAAAGTCAGTGACTTGTGAATCACCGGATTTAATATTTCCATCTTCTAAGGTTCCTTTTTCGTCATAGTTGACTTTAACAGCATAAACCTTTGATTTTACCATTACTCAGTAAAATTTTATTATTCGTGTTAAATTAATTTGCTAAACATTTAATTTCGCTTTATATATAACGATATTTTACATATAAATTTGTTAAATATAATGAATTTAAATTAATTAAGTAATAGTGCCGAGGGATGAAAAGGGAACTAATCCGAATGGATTAGTTTGGGAATGAATATTGCAGTTCAATTCGGCAACTTTATTATTATTGCACTGTCGATGGAGAATAATGGTGAACGCAACGAAGATTAACCCTGTTTTTGATTTTGTCAGAAGTCTTTGACAAAATAGGTACAAAATAAAATAATTTGTAAGTATTCTATTCGAAGTAAAAAAAGCTGAAAATCCTATATTCATCATGATTTTCAGCTTTTATATTGTGGAGATAAGGAGGGTCGAACTCCTGACCTCTTGAATGCCATTCATTAAATATTTACGGTAAAAAATAAAATATAAAGCCTGATAAATTATATATTTATCAGGCTGAGTGGTTTTTAAAAGTTTATATTTTTCAGCAGTAGTCAGCATTTTTTTACAAGATTTTGACAAGCTTACTTTTCCATTTTCGTTCTTACGTTATCGACAATTACATTAGCATAATAAGTTCGAGTTGTTTCAATTTTATCATGTCCTAAAAGATATGCCACATCTTGTATATCAAGTTTCTTAGCATATTTAGTCGCAAATGATTTTCGATAAGTTTTTAATGTGAACATAAATTTATCTGTGATTTTAAGCTTTTCTTTCAGCCTTCGGAATTTCCTTCCAACCCTGGCGACCGAATAACCATTGAACAACAAATCATCCAGTTTCATATCTTTTATAAAAGTTAATTCATCCTTTATAAAATAATATAGGTCATCATACAATGGGAATTTAATTTCTTTCTGAGTCTTGGAAATTCGTACGTTAATAACTTTATTATTGAAATCGATATCACTTAGTTTTAAATTTAACATATCTATTGGTCTTATTCCGGTAAGGTATAACATTTTTAATATGCAGTAAAATACATAATCTTTTTTTATCGATTCTTCGAGTATATCATTTAACATTTTATCACTAAAAGTGATAATTCCTTTTCTAAGTCTCTTTGGAGAGTCTTTTTTGCGAATAGGGGATTTGGTCAAATATTCCTCATCTACTAAATAATTAAAAAACCCTTTCAAATAATTCATGTAGGTTATTAATGTAGCGTTTTGTACTTTATGTTGTATACTCTTGATGAAAAGTATAATATGTTCGGGGGTGATATCTGTTACTTTTAAATCAACTGGGACTATATTAATAAAATGTTTAATTGCAAAATCGAATATTTGCTGGTGGGATTCTGATCTTAAGGACAATTTTATTTTATATTTATTAATTAAATCAAGCAGGTTTAATCGAGTTGTTAAATCCTTATTATTTTTAGTCTCAGAAATTTCATAGCTTCGCTGCTTTATTTCTTTTTTCTTCAGCTCAACTTCTCTTTCAATTTCTGTTTTTATGTCAAATGCCGCCCGATAGTTCCTTACGGTTGCTTTAAGTTTAGTATTTTCTGTTTTTCTTTTATCACCAACCCAAAAATCTATATAATAAAATCCTCTTTTTTTATAAAGCGAAGCCATGATTAATTTACCTCCTTTCTGTGTTTTTTAATAATTTTTTGAATTTTATTCTTAATTTCTAAATTATCATAACTCTTAATAATATTTCTTTTTTTACTTAAGTTTATACTATACTGATTGATAAACTTTCTTAACATCAGCATTGGAACTTTTCTCTTCCTATTAATTACTACTGTTTCAATATCTCCATTATTTATTAACTGAACTACTGTTTCATATCTTATCCCGAGAATTTTCCGAACACCATTTACAGAAAGCAGCCTCAACTCGTCAATGTGAGGTGTCCCCTCGGTTTGAGGGTGTTCGTTCGGATTATATTTTGAGATTGCTTCTGCCAATTATATTATACCTTATTCTCTGAGTTATTTATGATTACATTTTTCATTTACCTTCTTTTACAGTAAGGATTCATTTTCTAAAATATACATCTTATCGCATTCACCATTTTTACCCCTTTTATTTTGATAATAGCAGTTGTTTGAACACAACTTGTTTTTCTTCAATTTTATTAAATTATCAAAAAACGATTCAACAATGGGGCGATGTTTTAAAACAAATTTGTCTAATTTATCTTTTTCTATATAAAAACCACCTATGATCTCGCCATTATCATTTTTCACTTCATAGGATTCTTGAGGGAAACTAACATGTATTTCGCCTGTTTCTAACATCATTATTGAACTTACGCCGTATTTTCTGAGTTTTGTATTCAGGTAGATTTTAAAGAATAACTTTTTATTATCTTGGATGGCAGTTACTAAATTTATTCCTTTCGGGTATAATTCTTTTCTTACTATAATAAATTGTTGTGTATCAAGACCAAGCAAATGACATTTTAATTCATAAAAATTACGAAATTCCTTAACCTTAGCATCACATTCATATTTTTCTCCTAAAAAATCTTTTAATTTCATTTTAAATCTCCTTTGTTTTAATTTTTAAATTGTTTTAAATTCTTTCGCCGTTAAGTTTATTCAGCTTTTCTTCAAGCTTGTAAACTTCGGTGGCAAAGTCCCGATTAAATTAAAAATCATACTTATTTATTTTCATCTGTTCTCTTGAAAGAGTTATTCTTTGCTTCCACGCATCTTTTTCGGGTGTATATTCACTTTTTGAGATGTACATTTTATCGCAACCCCTGTTATTTTTCTTTCTTTGCTCGTTATAATAACATTCAATTTCACAAGGCTTGTTTCTTTCAATTCCGTCTAAGGTATCTAAAAATGATTCAATAATGGGAAGGTATTTACTCACAAGATTATTGAAATCTTTATCCGATAATTGTTCCACCTCAGTGGTAAATTGGTGATCATTAAGTTGATCACTTGAATATACATCAGAAGTAAATATCACTTCTGTTTGACCATCTAAAAAATTTATATCGACCGAAACAATGTAGCCTCCAAATTCACTATCGAAATGAATAGACATAACAATATTATAATCATAAGGTGTAGCGAATATTGCCGAAACACTTTCGGGATATAAATCTTCACGTACTTCGATATCTTCGCCGGTTATAAGACCCGGCAGGTTACATTTTAATTCGTAAAAGTTAATGAATGACTTAACTAATAATTCATAAATAGCGACTTGTTTTTTTATTAATTTCATAATTTAATTTCCTTTCCGTTAATTTTTTTAATAAACATTTGTTGTATTTTGAAATTATTAAAATTATTTAAATAGGCGGTGTATAATAGGTACACCGCCTTGAAGATGAACTAATTACTCGGGTCCCATGCATCCCAATCCCAGCCTAAGTCTTCGAGTTCCTCTAAATAAGCATCTGTTATCTCATCGTCGGTCCATTCTCTGTCATCATCATCTGGATTACAATATGTATAAGACATATTCCCCCTTTTTTAAAGTTAGTAAATATTGTGAATTAAAAAATATTTCTGATTTCATTTTTTGACCTTTCTGCACGGTTTCACCGGCTTTAAATTATTCTAAAATAATTATTACATGTTTCAATAAATATTAGAAGTATGTATATGCTCATAATTATTTACTTAAAGGTTTACCAATTAAATTTTTAAGTGAATCTTCAAGTTTGTACAACCATTCAGTGAAGAATATTAATACTTCTTTTCTTTCTGATTTTTCTTTTTGCTGGAAATTATAGTTAGTATAATGAATCAGCATTTCACTTGTTAAATATGTAATTAACTCTGAAGTGACTAATTCAACACCAATTCCGGTTGTTGATATTCTTTTTATAAAATCAGGGTGTTTCTTGTAAATGTGTACAGTATTACCGAATAATTCTGAGCGTTTCTCCTTACCTGTACTGTCTTTTATTGGATCTATGGAGTCATCAATTTTTAGTATCAATTTATTTTCATCACTATTTGGTATAGCCACAAACTCACGGCTTTTCTCCATTTTTATTACTTCGCTTTCCTCGGGTACCTTTTTCTTCTTGCTTCCTTTACCAACATTTGTATTTATATTGTCTTTTAAAAATTTAGATTCCGTTGTACCAGTTCCGTGAGGGACTAAAACATTCAACAATTCACCAGTATCTGATAATTTGACTATGTCCCCAGTTTGAAATTTACGTTTGTCTTCGGAACTTACATCGATAAGACTATCTAAATTTGAGTTAAAACTCGATTCAATTTCAGAAAAATCACTTGTTATATTAGCTGCCACTGCTTGTCTAAATTTTGTCAAGACTTCATCTTCAGTATCTAATATTGCTTTTTTTACAAGTTTATAATTCTTGTCATTTTTAAAGTCATTCCGGGCCAACGTTGGATTTAGCAGATTTTTAGTATCAATGAATCCAGTTATATTCGGT
>Ga0209540_10000084_pt1 | contig 123202 bp, 98 predicted proteins | sample BarGraIncu01121A_FD_184501 | JGI IMG/M metagenome (GOLD analysis project Ga0209540, IMG submission 184501) | Arctic peat soil microbial communities from Barrow, Alaska - Barrow Graham LP Incubations 011-21A (SPAdes) (version 2) | ecosystem: Environmental > Terrestrial > Soil > Wetlands > Peat... | reverse complement strand
TATTGAGTTATATTGCACAATTTAATTCTACACGATTGGGCGGGTTTTCGAACCTGCCTTTTTGTTTTTTTATAATGAAATAGGAGCCGCTGCATTTTGAACAATTTCTGTTCATTTTGCAACAGCCTCTTTTTATGTTCTTTTATGTACAAGAAATATTTGTATGAAGGATGCAGCAAACAATGAAATACCGTGATATAATTAAGTCTGTAGAAGTATGTGATTCAAGTCATTTACTGTTTGATGGGAGGGAATAATGATGAAGAGAATTCATAAGACAAATAAGGGGTTCACTCTTATAGAGATGGTTCTCGTTATTGCAATCATTGTTATTTTAGCATCTGTAATGGTTATATCGATTTCAGGATACCTTAAGAGTGCAAAAAATGTGAAGCAGGTTGTCAGTTCCGGAAGCGAGTCCTTCTCCACTGCCAATAAGAACATTAACAAAGATTTCGTTAGTCTCGGGTATTAGAATTCCAGGTGAAGGAGGTCGGTACAATGACGCTGTTTGCGTACAAATCTAAAAACTCTGTAAATCCTTATAAATCCACCTCAGCAAAACGCGGTTTTACTTTGCTGGAAACTATGCTTGCAGTAGGTCTTCTCGTTATTGTGTCCCTGGTTGTGTACCAGGGCTTTGTGTCCACAATGCAGCTAACCAAAAACACATCACTGTATGAGAAGTCTGGCAATATTTCGGCCGGTGTGATTAATAATTCCCTGCAAAATTCCAATGCTGCATCATCCGTCACTCCTTCACAGGGATTGTTTCTGCAGAATTCCGGTACATACGCTTTTCAGCGCGTTGTCAGTGTAACGGTTTATAAGGCAGTTACCGCTACCAATACAAATTACGGGGATCCTAAGTACTATGAGAACCCAACCAATACAACAAACCGCAGCGGTTTTACTTTTCAGGGGCCTCTTTGTCCGAATGACCATACAGAATTGAAATGGTATTTACGTGCCGACGGATCCGGGACATATTCACTCTTTTGTCCTAAAGGTGATTACATGGAACCGTGACAGTTCAGGCAAATGCGGGAGGATTACCCAAGTGAATATAGTTAGAGATAAATATAAAAAATCACATGGCTTCACTCTTATCGAGCTTGTTCTTGTTATGGGCATCATTGTTCTCTTTTCATCCTTGATTTTCAGTACGTTTCTGATTATCAACACTTCACATGCCCGTGTTGCCGTAACAAATGATGCAAAAGATTTCGCTTCATTAAATATGCAGGCGATCAGCAATTTAGTAATCAATGCTGATTCAGTAATATTGTCTAATTCATCTACTGCGCAGTCCGGATATACTGTTGTATACTTCACCTCGGCAAGCGAACTTTTTTATACCCCTTTCGGAATTGCAACTATCCCGGCGTTTTCTTATCCGCAGTACCATATTGATAACCTTGCAAAAGACGTTAAGTGGCGCGTCATTCCAACCTATACGTTTGGTGCCAGCGGCACTCTGGATGTAAAATTGCAGATAATTGATAACTCCACCAGCAATATATTTTACACATTGAATCAATCTTTTTATCTGCCCAATGCTGTTCCGACTGATATGATTGACAATGCCGGTGGTACTGCTAATGTATTGAAATTTCGTAATCCCAGCTACATTTCCATAAGTTAGAATATCTTACCTGTTGTCTTCAATGAACATTGTCCTATAACAGAAAAAGATGGTTTCATCAACGCAAAGTGATGAAACCATCTTTCTTATATAACCATTTGCATCCCATTTGTTTATTTGATTAATTCCGTTACCTTACCCCGTGTCTTTGCAGTCTATTTACATTGTTATGTATCCGACAACCTGATAGATACTCGTAACGGGTATAGGGGTGGTCGATGATGTAACAGACTCCGTGGGTGACGGACAATAGGGTATATTAATATCTCCGCTGTTATTAGTGATTATAGTTGTTGCTTCAAGTCTTCCGTATATCTTTATCTGATTCGACAATTCTATAGTCCCCGCAGGCCCGTACAGTCCGACATATCCTTCAAGGAAGTTATTGGCGCCTGCTAAGTAGATCTTATTATTTCCTGTACCATAAATATAGAGGAACGGCTTGGCATTAGGCACATATATAGTCTGACTGCCAGTTCCTGCCCTGTGTGCAGAACCGATAATCCCGCAATCTCCTCCTCCATGATCCCATGCTTCAGTCATTGAAATATCCGCGCCATTCAGGAGCACAATGGTTCCGACACTGGTATCCGAACCATTTTTGAATTCAATGAGCCCACTGTCAATTACCAATGTGTTGCTGCCAATAATATAGAGCGTAATCGGACCGCCGGATAAATCAAAAGTAAGATGGGAAATTTGCCCGCCTGTTAAGCCTGTACCAAGAGTAACGTTCGACGACGATACATCAATATAGAATGAATTCCGTGTAGGAGTTGCCGTATACGGTGAACCTGCAACATTACCCGTTGCCGTGAAATTAGTTGTAGGGATCTTCTCTGCATGAGTATATGCGACAATACTGGCTAAAGTAGAACCAGCCGAAGACAGGCCAACTTTTGCAAGGGCTTCCGATGTGCTGGGAATCTGCCGGGCAATACATGCTTGTACTGCGGGCGTCTGATACTTGGCAGCAAGAGCGGAAAGCGATGTAAGTCTTGCACCGCTGGGAGAAGCAACAGGATAATCCGCATTATATATTGTTACCCGGGCACTAGTGACATCCCTATACAGGGTAGGATATCCACTAATATATTGAAATAAGTATTCCACGATAGAATTTTTATCTGCATATATACCATTGCCGCCTGAACTGCCGGTCGAAACGACATTGCCATTTCTATAGGTATCAGGTACCGATATTTTCTTGTTTTCTAGATAAATACTGCCTTTAACTCCAAAACTGCCAATTGTGTTGTCAAGATCTGTGTATGCGCCTGTCGAATCGGTAAACAAGCTTTTCAAATTGTCCCCAAAAGCAATCAGATCCCCATAGACAAGCGGTCCGCCGCCGGAATTCTTGTTTATAGAAGCAGTGTCCCCAGCCAGAATCATGTTCTGCATGAAGTCAACATCATTGGTAAATGTTACCTGATCAGTAATAATAATGTCGGAGCTAACCACAAGATCCGAAGCGCTTAGGGTAGACTTTCCATGTATGACTACATAATTCGACGCAGGTGTGCCGGTAAAGCCACTGAGTTGTCCGACAAACATTCTTTGCAGAGAAAGAGTATTGGGAGAACCGTCTGTTCCCATCGTGATTACGTTGCTGAAGGCATCCCCGATCGGTGTAACCGGCTTCTTCTGCAGTAGGAAAACAACCGTGTCGGTGGAAGGTGTTACATTATCTCCTGCCGGCAGGGCCACTGTAGTATCAACCTGTCCCTTTATATATGTGGATGTTGCTGCATTGGTTCCTGTCGGATAATATGAGAATGTGACAGTGGTTATACTGGTGTCTGCAGCTCCCTTAAGGCCGGGTGTAAAAGTATTTGCAGTATTCTTAGTGGCTGTTGAAACAGCTGAGGATGCTGAATAAACCACAACAGGCAGTCTCTCGTTTGCAAGAGCCTGAATTTCTGCATCCCTGATATTTCCGCTCATGATTGCCTCTGTTATTGTCTTTGCGGCTGAAGCCGATGTAAGGCGTGTCTGGCTGGAAAGCGCATTATCATAATAATGCCTTCTCGCAGCAACTGTAATAGTAAGAGCCGACGTGATCAGAATTAAGGCAACCGCCATAATCACGATGACAAGTATCAGAAGACCTCCGGAGCGGCCATGATATCTCTTCTTTATCATATCTTTTTGGCAATAGAAAAAGGTCGTTTTTCGTGCCATGCTGAAAACCTCCGCCTGAAAACCAACTGCCCGAAATATACTTTTATATAATTCCGCTAGTGTATATGATTCGTCTATCTATTATTATATGTAATTAACCGCAAAATTCAATCGGATTTGCATGTCAAATGTGCAAACATGCTGTATTTTCTCGCTATAATAGAGATTATACGATTGTTTTACGGATTCATGTGTCAAATGGGAGAATTGCCGTGGATAAGTATGCTGTTACTTTGGCAGGCGGGGGGCTCTAAAGGGATATACCAGATTGGTGCATGGAAGGCTCTGAAGGAGCTGGGCATCGAATATGAGGCTGTTACCGGCACTTCAATCGGTGCGATAAATGGAGCGTTTATGGTGCAGGGCGACCTGCAGAAAGCCAAAGACATGTGGAAAAACCTGCGTATGGACCAGTGCGTGCGGCTCCCGGAAAATGCCGGCCTTGTTTCCGATAACCTGATGGACCGCCAGCACGCCGGAATGATACTTAAAGAAGTGATAACGCACGGAGGAATTGATCAGTCACCGCTTTACGATTTGCTTGCGCAGTATATAGACATATCCCTTATATATTCATCTTCTGTTGATTTTGGTCTCTGCACATACTCACTTCGAAATCGGTCTAGCCTCAAGGTGTGGCGGTCAGATATTCCCAGGGATCATTTCTTCTCCAATATTATGGCGAGTTCCGCCCTTCCGGGTCTGCGGTCCGTAAAGCTTGATAACCATGTCTACCTTGACGGAGGCATCGGCGACAATCTTCCCTTCGATATGCTTCGCAAAAAATGAAATGCGCCGCGACCGCGTCTATACGGCTGAGGAATTCCTCCGGACACTTTCCGGGTGTCGGGAAAAAGCACAACAGCAATACACGGTTGAACGCAAGAAAATAGATGCGGACGGCATTATTGCTGCCGTAAGAAACGGCGATCTTCACCGTTTGACACACATGCCGTCCGATGTCAGGCTTTCCCTTTTAATGGAACTGATGTCCGAGGTTAAAAAAAACGGCAGCAAGTGGTCTATTCCGCTGAGTCTGTTCCGGGATGTAGACCTGGCGGCAGGTGCTCTTCTTCATCTTGAACCGTAAGAAACGGGTCTGCCTCATCATCCAAAGCACGTACAACCGGCTGTCCTTTGCTTCCGTAAAGCAAGTATTCATCATATCTTTCAGTTACCAGTCTCGCTGAGCCCGGATCCGTGAGACGGATGGAAATGGATGCGTACACCTTGCCGTCCGGAGTCTTTTTCATGCGCATACGTCCGAGTACCATATGGTGTTCTTCACAGCACCAAAGGGAAAAACCGGATTTTTTGAGTCTGAACCAACTAACCTGGCAGACAAGCGGCGACTGGCAGGCAGGGCATAATTCCTGTTCCTTCGGGTAATCTTCAAAGCACTTTTCCCAGGTCGGATAAAGCCCCGTCCTTTTCGCGGACTCCGCGTGAAGGTCCGGATTCTGGAGATAAGCCATAAGCCGCAATGATACCATTTCCTGAATCAGAATGTCATGCGTATCAGGTTTTTCGCCGTCTGCACTTGCAGCTCCGGATGCAGCACTTGAAAAGGCGGACGGGTCAGAAGCCCGGGCAGCATCAATAAGAAGAAATATCTCCTTAAGAATCAGTCCCGTATATTCTGCATCCCGATGAGCCGCGTGGAAATCATCCCGTTTGGGAATCCGTAAAAAATCAACGGCATACTCGACGCTTCTCTGATGGGACAGTCCCTCTGCAACGCGTGCAAATAATGGCTGCACATCCAGAAACATCGTATGCAAGTCCGAATTCCAGTTGTGATACCGCAGGTTGGATTTAAGTATGGATATATCCGAGTTCCCCCATCCGCATATGATGTAGTCATGGCCGCACCATTGCCGGAAGGCTTCATATGCATCGGAAAAAGAGAGTCCGAATCGAAGATCCGAAGAGATTTTATTTGTTACCCTTGAGACATTCTTGTTCATAACTGTGTAGCACACAGGGCGGATCATTACATGGAACGGCTTAGACAGCTCGTATCCGTCTTCCGTAAGGCTAAGCTTGACTGCTCCGATCTCAATGATCTCACCGGGAAGGTCCTTGGGTTCCACATTTGTCTTGATCCAGGGAATCGGCTGATTCCACTCCAGGTCAATTACGATATAGGAAGATGCCGGATGGTCAATATTTGTATATGTGTATCTGTTCCGTTCGATCACTGTCATTCCTCTTTCTCATCTGTTCGGGCCGATTCTTCTCTGCTCACTCTTTTTCGCGCAGCGTACGAAATCGGATTCCATATGCTGAGCAGGACAAACCCCGCCGTCAGTACCAAGGATATCAGAAGTCCGGGGATAAATCCCGACGGTTGATATGAAAACGCAATGTCATGGGATCCCTTTGATACAGGCACACTCAAAAGCGCCCCGTATGCAGCCTTCGCTGTTACGACGGTACCGTCAATTTTCACCGTCCAACCCGTATCAAATGGAATCGTTGTAAACAAATATCCGTCCTTTGTAAAATTTACCGAACCGGTAAGCTGGCCTGCCTTAACGGAAGTGACCGTCAAGGGCTGTAACCCAAGTGTCTGAATATCATTGTCCAGAGCTTTTGCGTCGATCGAATAACAGTAAATCGGGAATGTCTCAGAAACAACACTTGAGAAAATGAATTGAACAGTCATTGTCTCTTTGTCGTTTTGCGGTGCCGGTCCGCAGTTAATAATCTGTCCTGCCAAAGGTTCCGTAACAGTGACTGTATTCTTTCCGGTGCTGCTGTCCGTTCGGGTTATGCGGAGCTTGGGCTTCTGGCTGGTCCCGAGGTACAGGAGCACATCCCTGTCAACGGACGAATCTGTACTGCCGCCGGAAAATACATCAGGGGTCAGGGTAATACTTGCTGTCTGTCCTGCTGCCATAATGGAGTATGTATCGGAATTTGAAGATTTTTCTATATTGCTTGCAGATACTAATGTGACGTTTCCGCTGGTATATGCGGCTTGTACACCCAGGGTCTCCAGGATTGAATTGGTCTGCTCAAACGGTGACAGCCGGGAGTCGAGGGATACCAGGGGTATTTCGTATGGCATGAAGAATCCGACGGGGAGCACCTTTTCGTTTGTTGTAATCTTATAACCGGAATATAACGTATCCATGTCCGCGGAATCAGCTGTCGGGGCAGAAACTGCAGCTGCGTTCAGGACTGCTGTATGTGAAGCGGAGGTATTATCCGCCCTGATGTCCTGAGCCGGTATTCCTCCTGTAAATTCAACAGTATACCGAATTCCCAGAAGCCGGGACGATACGTCTGTCATGCCAGCAGCATCTACTTCATATTGCTGGTTGTTGGCAAATCCAAGACCACCCATAAATTTGACGAAATTCTCGGAAGTTGTTGAAGCAAATATGGGGATCGTCTTAACATGATACAGTGCGCCGTCGTTGCCTGTCAGGGACGGCGTAATAACGGTGCGGGAAAACGATCCGTTGTCTTTAACGGAAATCTCTTTGGAGATCGTGTCCGCATACTGCCCGTAAGTATCAACATACGTAAAATGCTCTGTCTTCTCAATGTATGCAAGGGCAAATTCCGCAGAGAGAAACATTTCGAGGATAATGGCATAAAGAAAGGCTTTTTGCGCCCATTTTTTTCCCTTCCCGGAAGAGAAAAATCCGGAAAGTACCGTAGAATAAATAATCACAAAGGCAGCAGACCCGTAGATAAGCCAGTAATTCTTCGATGATTCCGCTGACTGATCCAGAATAACAAGGTATATCAGGACGGATGCACCGGCATAAAAGACCTTCTTCCTGGAAAGACCATCTACGTGCTGCAGAACCTGGCTTGCCATAAAGAGCAGAAGGAAGCACAGTAGAAATGCCTGTCTGTAGGGAATCTCGTTTGTATAATGCATGCCGTGCCAGAAGAAATCAAGGACTGGGCTGCTCATGGAAAGATACAGAAAAAATGCAAGTGCAGCGCTTCCCGCACGCTGGGAAAGCGGAATGGTCCGGCAAAGTGCATACAAAATAATCAGAAGTAAAATGGAAACGCTGCAGTACACGTTGGGAAGTCCGGCACGAATAACAGGATCCACATGCACCAGGAAACGGGAGAAGAAATCAAAAATAGGGAACGACAGGTTCGGCGTCCAGGAAACGGCTTCTGCAGCAGCCGAAGTGAATTTCAGTGCGGCAACAGTCGGGACTAATAGAATGGATGTCATTCCTGCAGCAAGAAGGGAATAGCCCGCAAAACGCAGGACCGCCATAGAAGGGCGCGGTGCAAAGATACTTTTCCGGCGGGCTTCCATATACAGGACCGGAGCGAACAGAACAAGAAACAGACATACAAAAAATCCAAAATAGAAATTGGAAAAAATCACCAGAAACAAAGCAGCAACATACAAACGAGGCTTCTCCCCTGTAAAAATTTTCCATAGCCCCAGTACGACAAGCGGAAGAAGCACAACGGCATCCATCCACATCAGCGCCCAGAAATACGCAAGTACATAACCGCACAGAGCATATGCCGTGGAAAGAGCCAGTGCCGGGGGACCGCTGAACCCGTCTTTCTTGTTTAAGAGAAGCGAGAAAAAGAGACCGGAAAGGCCTGTACGAAGCAGAATCAGAAGTGTAATGCCGTCTGACAGATTTGCCTGAGGAAACGCAAGGAGAATCAGGTTCAGCGGACTTGCCCCGTTGTAACTTAAAATTGGCCAAAAATTCGTGCCAAGCCCCATATTCCAGGTATAGAATAGACTTTCCCCCGATAAGATCTTACTGCGGATCTCCGCCAGGACCGGTGCGTACTGGTGGAACAAATCATTGGTTAAAAGGGATGTCTCCCCGAACGGATGTATTTTGCACGATAAGAACGCTGTACCTAAAAGAAACACCGGCAGCAGAAAAGCCGCCCACTGGTATTCATGCGGAATGCCTTTTATTTCGGTGCGGAAGAGCTTTTTGAAAAAATCCTTCATACGTCCTTATCCTCGGGCAGTGATTCCTTCGTGTATCCTTCGGAAACCATTTCGTCCTTGCTGTCTGCTTCATCATTGTATTTCGCATCACTGCCGGGATCGGGCGCAGGCGGCTCATTTGTCATGCTTTCGCCCGTGTTGGAATTCCCGTTTGTATCGAAATTCCCGTTTGTGTCGGAATTCTTCTTTGCATCGGGATTCCCGTTTGTATCGAGTATCTCCCGGCCTTTTCTGATCCTCCGGCGTATTTCGAAGGCAAACGGAATGAACGACAGTAAAACCAGCATTGCCAGGGAGGCAAGTGATATCTTTGAACCCAGGCCCATTCCCTCGGGAGTATAGGAAAGGGAGACTTCATGGGCACCTGCAGTCAGGGAAATTCCCATCAGCGCTTCGCCGACTTCTGAAATAGGGGTGCTCCTTGTGTCCACGGTGGCGGACCATCCCTTGTCGAATGGAATAGTCAGTAGAAGTACTCCGTCGGATGCAGCATCCACTGTTCCGGAAAGATGTGTGGAATCATATTTTTCTATCGTAAGCTGAGATTTTCCAAGTGTAGAAACCATACTGCTGTACGCTTCGTCGTTCAGGCTGCAGCAAAGGACCGTTATCTGTCCGGAACTTGCACTCTCCCATGAAAGCCGGACACTTTGTCCCATATCGGGGTTGTACGTACCCAGATCAATAATCTGGCCTGTCCTCGTCTCCTGGCGGGTCGATACTGTTTCAGCCATCTTCGGATCCGTTCCGGATATTGTAACGGACGGTGCTTCGGTAGACTGGACATATAAATACAAATGTGTTCCGCTTGCCACGGCGTCCGGTGAGAAATTAATAACTGTATTTGTCTTATCCGCTGTGATTTGAAATGAATATCCGTTTTCCGCCGTACCGCTCGAAAGGGATGCATTGATCATATCCTTTGCTGTGATCGCCTCAGGACCGTATACATCGCCGACACCTAATGATTTCAGGAAATTATCAGTCGTTACAAACGGATTGCTTCTGTTCTCGGTTACAAATCCCAAAACTTCAGGAGATACAACATATCCCACAGAAAGTGCATCTTTATTCTGGGATATAGTCAGATCCCCGGTATCCTTAAGAGATGTGAAACCTGTCGGTACGGGCGCGTCCCCGTTTACATCAATCAGGTAATTGATTCCCAGAAGTGCTGCAGTGACTTTTGTCAGGCCAAAATTCCTGACCCCGTTAATTCCGTTATTATGAAATCCAAGACTCTTCAAAAACACTACAAACGATTCGTCCGCCGTCGAGGAGAACACAGACATTCCCTTTACATGATAAAGCGCTGTCTCATCACTGATAAAAGCAGGATACATCTCAGCGCGGATAAAGGGTCCGTCAGCACCCTCCTGTTCTTTCTGTGCGAGGAAGCTTGTCACTTCATTGCTCTTTTTGCCATAAAAGTCCCATCCGGTAAAGCTCTCGTTCATTGATACCAGGCCAATAGTCACCTGTGTCGCTATAATGAGTTCTATGATGATAACGCTTGCAAGAAGGCGTTTCTGTGTGCGGAGGTTTCTGTTCTGCAGCAGAATGACACGGAACACCACTGCATATACAATTACAAATCCTCCTGTTAAAAGGATTGCCAGTAGCCATTCCTGCTTATCTGCAAATTTCTCATAAAGGACCAGATACCCGAGGACCACGGCAGCCGAGGCCGTTATATCATTGACTGTAAAGGTCTTCAGATTCCGAAGCACCTTGTAAGCCATGATGACCAGGATAAAGGACATGAGAAATGCCTCCCGGTATGGAATCTGATTGGGGAAATGAAAACCGTGCCAGATATAATTCAAAATATTACTTGCAAAACTAAAATACAAAATAATCAGGACGGCACCATACCCGATCTTTTCACGCAGGCGAATTTTGGAGCACAAAAAATAAAGCGGCACAAACATGAGTATCAGGACGCCGCAGTACACATTGGCCATACCGTCACGGATGTTCGGCTTGCTTGTTAAAAAGAACCGACCCATGAAGTCGAATACATTCTGGGTCAGGGAATATGCAGATGTAAATTTATTGGATGTTGCCGACGAGTTCTGTAGGGCAACCCATGTGGGATACACAAGAACCGCCGACATTCCTCCGGCAAGGGCCGAGTAGACGGCAAAGCGCCAGCCTGACGACCAGAAATTCTTCAGCCCGGAACGTATTGCATAGAGGGTGCCCGGCTTTTCCGGAGCACATCTGACAATTGACATATAGCACAGCGGTGCATAGAGAATGAGGAATATACATACAAAATAGGCAGCATAATAGTTGGACCATACACACAGGAACAGGGAGATACAGTACAGAAGCGGCTTCCTGTCACGCATTAAATAGCGAAGTCCAAGAACAATCAGGGGAAGAAGCATAACCGCGTCGAACCACATTATATTCCAGAAATAGGACAGGGACCAGCCGCACAGTGCGTAAAACCCTGCAAAGTAGCTGAGAAAAATATCTTCGCGCCGGCTGTCCATGTCGCGGATCATAAGTGCGAAAAAGAGGCCGGCCAGGCCGGCTCTGATGCAGGTTACCAGGGCGATTCCGTCAGAAAGGAACCGCTGGGGGATGGCAAGCAGAATAAGATTCAGCGGGCTTGCCGCATAATTTGCAAAAATCGCCCAGAAATTCGTTCCCAGTCCGATATTCCATGAAAACCAGAGACTCTGCCCGGTAAGAATCTTATTCCTGAGTTCCGCAACAAACGGTGCATACTGATGGTACAGATCAACCGTGAGAATCATATGCGGCCCAAAAGGATGAACACCCTGTACAATAAAAGCAGATGTCATAATTAAATACGGAATCAAAAAAGAAAGGGACAGATAAAACGCTGTCCTTTTCTGAACCGGATGGATTCTGGACTGTGAATATGATGCCATATTTTGACCTCGCCTGAAATATTTTTATAATCAGTACACTTTTGTGCACCTGTCAGGTACCTGTTAGGTATTTTAACATATTCCATGATATGTGCGGCAGGAAAAACAAGGTAAATATTTTTACATCAGAATGTTTTTCCAAACACGGACAAACAACGTGTTTTCTAGGCAAAGCAGGATTCCCGGCCTGTTTTTCAGTACTTTTTTGCATGGTCCGCCAAGGGGATTTGCCGGTGTCTTCAAAAATGTAATGAGAAAGAAACACAATATCTTGTGTCACCCCCTTGATTTCACCACAACATAGCGGTTAAATGGAGATACCTTAAACGAGCATGGTGTTTGCACAGGTCCAGGAGGAAATGAAAATGATTGCCAGAGTATTAAAAAGAGACGGTCGACAGGTCCCCTTTAATATCGAGAAGATTTCAGTCGCCATCCACAAGGCTTTTGAATCAACGGGAGAAGCAAACGGAAAAATCGAAGATCTTTCCATGGATCTTGCAGTGCGCTCCGCCGAATACCTTGAATTACAGGGTATTTCAATTCCCAAAATCGAAGAAATCCAGGATATGGTTGAACATGTCCTGATGGAAGAAGGATGTCCCGAGACTGCCAAGGCTTATATTCTTTACCGTGCCGAGCGTTCCCGTGTCAGGGAGAAGAATACAAGGCTGATGAAGACACTCGACGACATCGTTAACGGCGAAGCCAAGAACAGTGACCTTATGCGCGAAAACGCCAACATTGACGGCGATACAGCTATGGGTTCCATGCTTAAATTCGGATCGGAAAGCGCCAAGGCATATTACAAGGCATACATGCTCAAACCCGAGCATTCCAAGGCACACGAGGCGGGAGATATTCATATCCACGACCTTGATTTTTACTCACTGACAATGACCTGCTGTCAGATTGACCTGCTTCAGCTTTTTGAAGGGGGATTTAATACCGGACACGGGCATTTGCGGAAACCAAAAGATATCCGGAGCTATTCAGCTCTGGCCTGTATTGCGATCCAATCAAACCAGAATGATATGCACGGCGGACAATCGCTTCCTAATTTTGATAATGTCATGGCCGAAGGCGTGAGATGTACTTACAAAAAAGAATATATGTTAGCCCTTGCAGATGCCCTTGAGCTTCTGGCAGATATTCCAACAGAAAACAGCGAACCGAAAATCAAGGCAATCCTTGTAAAACTCGAAAAAAATACCGGAAGAAATGCCGAACTTTCTGAATCACCGGCTTTCGATGCGGATGTTGTAACTGCACTCAAAGAGCTTTTTCCGGAACTCGAATCCATCTCTGGAGAGGGTGCGGACCGTATTATGACCTATACAAGAAAACACTCCCGTATGGAGACCAACAAGGCCACTTTCCAGGCTATGGAGGCACTTGTCCACAACTTCAATACACTACACAGCCGCGCCGGCGCACAGGTTCCCTTCTCTTCCATCAATTACGGAACAGATACTTCCCCCGAGGCCCGTATGGTTATCCGCAATCTTCTGATTGCAACAGAACAGGGACTTGGCAACGGTGAGACCCCCATATTCCCGATCCAGATTTTCCGGTGCAGGAAGGGTGTTAATTTTGAGCCGGGCGATCCGAACTATGATCTGTTTGAATTAGCCTGTGAATGTTCTGCCAAGCGGCTTTTCCCGAACTTCTCCTTTCAGGATGCCCCTTACAACATGCAGTATTACAAAGAGGGTCATCCGGAGACGGAGATTGCCTACATGGGCTGCCGTACACGCGTTATCGGAAATGTATATGATCCTTCACGCGAAGTGGTATTCGGCAGGGGAAATCTGTCTTTCACCTCCATCAACCTCCCGAGGCTCGGTATCCTGTCCGGCGGGGACACGGTCAAATTTTACGAAATGCTCGATAAGAAAATGAATATGGTTGCCGACCAGCTTTATGAACGCATGATGGTGCAGGCCAGAAAGCATGTCTATAATTTCCCGTTCCTCATGGGCGAGCATTGCTGGATCGATTCTGAGAAGTTAGGAGCGCGTGACTCCATAGACGAAGTTATCAAGCACGGGTCCCTGTCCATTGGTTTCATTGGCCTGGCGGAAGCCCTCATCGGCCTTACCGGCAAGCACCACGGAGAGTCCGAAGAATCGCAGAAGCTCGGAATTGAAATCATCACCCGCATGCGTGAATTCTGCGACAGGAAAGCAGAGGAAACCCAGCTTAATTACACTCTCCTGGCTACCCCTGCGGAAGGTCTTTCCGGTCGTTTCGTCCGGCTTGACCGCGCACGTTTCGGTAAAATTTCCGGCATAACGGACAAAGAGTATTACACCAACAGCTTTCACATTCCTGTATACTTTAACATATCAATTTATGATAAAATTCGTCTTGAAGCGCCCTATCATGCTTTAACAAACGCCGGCCATATTTCCTATGTGGAAATGGACGGGGATACAGCTTCCAACCTGGAAGCTTTCAAAAAAGTCATCCGCTACATGGGGGAACAAGGTATTGGTTATGGTTCAATCAACCATCCGATCGACAGGGATCCGGTTTGCGGATACAACGGAATTATCGGGGATCACTGCCCCTGCTGCGGAAGAAGCGAATTCGAGGGTGAAAAGGGCCTCGGCTTTGAGCGTATCCGCCGTATTACCGGGTATCTTGTAGGCACAATCGACCGGTTTAATGATGCCAAACGCGCGGAAGTCCGGGATCGTGTCAAACATGGGGAATTCAAAAGATAATTCGATTTATTCCCGGTCGATTATATATCTGAATGAGAATGGTAATCGCTGTATGTGGCTGCATTCATGCGATTACCGTTTTTTTTATGCCTGTTTTGTGCTAAAATTTAAGTTCATGACAGAAAGAATGAATCTTTTGGGAAAGCGCGCGGTATTAAATGGAACTAAAGATTAAAATAATAATTAACCCATCATCAGGCCGCCAAACGATCAGCCAGACGGTTGATGATATCGTCGGATATCTTGTCGAAGCCAAGGCTCTTTACCGCGCTGATTTCTGTTATACACGATCCAAGGATGATGCACAGCAGTTTGCCGCCGAAATGAAACAGGGTGAATACGACTTGGTCATGGCTGTCGGAGGGGATGGAACGATCAATGAGGTTGTAAACGGCCTGATGCAGGGCGGCACAACCACACCGCTGGCCATCCTGTCCGCAGGAACCATTAATGATCTTGCTACCTTTCTTGAGATTCCTGCCGACCCGTATTCCTATTCACGTATGATTATGGATTTCAACAAGATGTCTGTAGATGTGGGTAAAGCAGGAAACAGATACTTTCTCAACGTGGCCGCAGGCGGTCTGCTGACCGATATCGCATATAAAGTTCCTTCTGAAAGCAAAACTTCACTTGGCAGGATGGCCTATTGGCTGGAGGGTGCCAAGGATATTCCCGGCAATATTTTCAACGGGATCCCCCTGACAATCGAATCAAAAGAAGATTTATTTGACGATGAAGCACTTCTTTTTATTATCGCCAACAGCACGAGTGTTGGCGGAATCAAAAAACTTGTACCCTATGCAGAACTCAGTGACGGACTATTGGATGTCCTTATTGTCTCCAAGCTCGAGTTCGGAGGTCTTTTACCTTTGCTTGGCAAGCTTCTTATCGGCGATCATTTAAGCAATGATAACGTAACCTATTTCCAGACGGACCGCCTGTACCTGTCAACATCCGGGGATCAGGAAATACGCCTTGACCTTGATGGCGAAGAAGGAGAAGCGCTTCCCTGTGTTATCGAATGCATACCCGGTGCGCTTACATTAATTATTCCTCAAAACGAAGATTCATTAACCGCGTTTTGAGAATGCAAATACAGAAAGGTAACAGATGAAAAAGAAAAAGAGTTTTCCGGATCAGGATTCAGATATGCGCATACCGCCTATTCCGCTGAAGGAACCGGTTCCTTCAGATCAATTTGTATATCCTGATGCCATGATGGGGCATCAGCTGCCGGATGAAACAGCAGCCCAGCCAGGTGATACAGATCCGGACAGTCAGACGCAGGAAAATGAAGGAACTGATAGTCAGGGATACGAAGAAAATATTCCTGATGGACAGACAGGGCAGGAATTTAATGTATCCGTTTTCCCGGTAGAGCTCGACTTAAGTTCTCATCTTGATCATAATATTAACAGGATTGCCGCAAGTGATGATCCCTCCGATGACGATTACATCGATACAGACTCCTATACCGGGAAAAATATAAAAAAATCCCGCACAAATACACTGTACGAGCCGCGGCAGAAAAAGCAGCATTGGATCAAACCCATTTATGTCATTATTTCTTTGGTGATCATTGCTGTTGCCATACTCGCCGTTTATCTCACTTTCTCTTCGAATTTTAAGGAGCAATATACCAGTCCGATGACACTGAAAGATGAAGAGGTTTCAAATCCGGAATTCAGCTTCATGTATCACTATGTCTTAATAGAAAATGCCATCAATATTTTCGACAAAAACACTGCTGAAGTCCTATCCAGCCCGGGTGAGGATAACTTTCCAACCTATCGCGAATATTTCCTTGATATGGCGGCACGTGAAATCCAGGTGACGCGGCTGCTTTATGATGACGCGACAAGTAAGGGTTATAAGGTTACGGACACCCAGATGCAGCGGGCCCAGGCATATATTGACTGGCTGGCAGGAAAAGCCGCCGATTATAAGGTTGGCCTGGCCGTATACATAAGAGGTTACTATGGAACATATGTTACGGAAGATCTGATTCGTAATGTTCTGACCAGAAAATATTTTACGGAGGATTATGCAAACGGCGCCAAGCTTGATGAACTCAAGGCAACGGACACACAGGCAGAAGAAGCCTATAAAGCAAATCAATATCAGTATGATCAGGTATCTTACCATGTCCTGCGCATCATCTTTGATCAGACAGATGCCAGCTTTAAAGCCACAGCTCACCTTCACGCCCAGGAAATCATAGACGGAATCGGACATGATGAGACAAAATTCGAGTCCGTTGCCGCCAGTTTCTTCACAGGGGAAGCAAAAGACAAGATTCTTCAGCCGAATTCCACGCTCATTTCCAATGTCAGGTATGCAAATGTTGATAATCCGGAATGGCGCGCATGGCTTTTTGATGCAGCGAGGCTGCCCGGGGACTGTACAATTTTTGATGACGTAAACGGATTCCCGATTCTTCTTTGTTTCTCCGCACGTGCCCGCCAGACTGAGCCTTTACGGGATGTCAGGTTCTTCTATATTAACCGCGAAGATACTACAAAGGGTGTGGCCGGAATTCCTGATACCGAGATTCTGCCTGTTGCCCAGACTATTCTTGATTCGGTTGTCAACGAATCATCCATGCAGTCTCTTGAAACAACATATGCAGATGAGATTGCAGCCGACAAAATGAAGGCCGCCCATAATTCTGATACCTATAAAGGAGTGCTTGCAAATAATCTAGATACCTGGATTTTTGATCCGGTACGGGTTTCCGGCGACAAAACCATGATTGAAACGGATACTCAGATTATTATTGCATATTATGTCGGTGCCTCCGCGTATCCGGAATGGTTCGATCGTGTCAACAGCTTCATCCGGATGAACAACTATCAGGCTTTCCTTCTTGAGAAGGAGACGGAGTACCCGTATTCCCTGAACCAGGACGGACTCCAATATATCAAAGACGTGCCGTAGAAAGGCAGACTCATACATGATTGACTTATATTTGACCCGGCATGGCCAGACAGTCTGGAACGTTGAGGTGCGCATGCAGGGCCGCCTGAATTCTCCCCTGACAGACGAAGGCATGATAAATGCGGTTGCACTTCGCGAAAATATCAGCGATATCCCCTTCTCCCGATGCTATACAAGCCCGATGCCGCGAGCCCTTCATACGGCACTTCTTCTTATCGGCGGCCGTTCTGTTCCGTTGGTGATTGAAGAATCCCTTGCCGAAATGGATTTAGGCAGCTGGGAGGGAATGTCGGCAGATACCGCTGAATCAGAGCATCCGGAGATTTTCTATCAGTTTCGTAACCGTCCTGATTTATATACACCATTTTCCGGGGGAGAGTCCTTCGCCGATGTTGTGGTACGGGCAGGAACGTTCCTGAAAAAACTGGAATCACTGCCGGATGACACCGGACCGATTCTTGGAGTGACACACTGCATTTTGCTCCAGGCGATCATGATGTTATGTGACGAACGCCAGCTGTCGACACTTCGAACCGCACAGGCCGTCGACCAGACAACTCTTTTTCACCTGCAGTGGGATAACAGGAAATGGCACGTCCTGCTTCGAAACCTTCCGGCCTTCAGTTATTGCTCCCGGACTTAAATTAGTATCCGGCTGCCAAAGCGAAAAACAAACCGCTTATTACCGAACCGAACATAAGTACCGCAAGTATGATTGCCATTATCTTTACTATTCCTGAACGATTGGAAGAACTCATGTGGCGGAAGCCTCCTGTAGTATAATTGTTATTTCCAGTGTAGCACCATTTCGTTCAACTGTCATAGTGATTGAGTCACCAACTTTATGGGAATTTTTGATTTCTACCAATTGTTCCGTAGTTGTGATATCCGTTCCATCAATTTTGGTGATAATGTCTCCCACTTGAATACCGGCTTTACCTGCAGCGCTGTTTGGATCAACCTGACGGACATACGCTCCTACAGGCCATCCATACTGGTCAGCCGTTGTCTGGTCAACTGTAACAACACCAATTCCGAGTGTAGGACGTCCTGAGACAAACCCGTTATTAACCAGATCCTCAATGACAGTCTTGACATCATTGATCGGAATGGCGAATCCAATACCCTCTCCTTCAGAAACCTTGGCATTGGTAACGCCGACGACTTCCCCGTATGAGTTTACCAGGGGTCCGCCGGAGTTGCCGGCATTGATCGAGGCATCTGTCTGAAGAAGATTGTAGCTGGAACCGTTTATACTGATCTCGCGGTCAAGTGCACTGATAACACCAACTGTTACTGACCCGGCCAGTTCGCCGAAAGGGTTGCCGATCGCGACAGCCAGCTCACCAACCTGAAGGGAATCCGAATCCCCAAGTGTTACAAAAGGAAGATTCGTGCGGGCAATTTTCAAAACTGCAATATCTGTGGTTGCATCTGTTCCAACGATGACGGCATCAATAGGACTCGTTTCGCCGGGGACAATTACCTTTGCTGATGTAGCGCCTTCAATAACATGGTTGTTGGTAACAATGAATCCATCTGCAGACACGATAAATCCTGAACCTGAAGCTTCGGCAACCTGCTGTGATCCGTTAACACTGCCGTAAGATACCTCTGCAAGGATGGACACAGTTGCAGGTCCGACTTTGCTTGCAATTTCTGTGGTGGACAATGCCTTTTTACTCCCTGAGTCCGGAAGAGTCGCTGCGTCGGAAACGCTGAAGTGTTTACCTGAGGAGGTTCCCGAAGTGTCCTCTGTACTCCCTGCTATTGTCGGGGCTGCCGTATCTTTTTCAATGGTCCCGACGGTTTGTGTCGGAGTTGCGGTCTGGCTTAACGGACGTACAAACCGGAAAAAGACAAATATGAGGCTTGCAGATCCAATAACCAGCGCTGCTACCAAAGTAGCACCGATAATGGTAAGTACAACGGAGCTGGTTTTCCAGGCCCCCCTCTTATTGTTTGATCTTCCCCAAAGTCCGCCCAGGACCTTTACGTTGATCTTTTTCATTTTTCGAGTTGATGGCTGATTACCGTGTGTAAATGTATCCATATGGCAACTACTCCTCTTCTGTGCAGATCTGTTTTTATGATTGAATATTGCTGGTATTCACCAAGTCTGAATGTATCTATATTTGTTTTACCATGAGTCCCGTTCTTGTTTTGGGCAGGATTGCGGTAAATCTGAACGGGAGATGTATTATTTACAATTCTGTTTTGATTACTGATTCGCCGGCGTCGTTATTATTATCCCGGGAAGTCGGACGATTTAGAATTTTTCTTTTGCGCCAGGTCGTCAGGGAAGCCATGACTGCGCTTACTGCGGCAAAAATAACCGTTATTATTATCAGTACAAATAAGCCTGTCGACCCTTTCTCCCCGATTGAGTTAACAAACGCGAGAAGAACACTCAAAAGCAGGCAGGATGTGCAAATAACCAGATACTTCATGCGCTGTCTGTCAAACACCCTGCTGACCCGAATAAATACCCGTTTATCATATGAAAAAATAAGTTGTTTCGCCTGTTCCTCATACTCCCGGGCAACTTGGGTAAGGTTCTCCGCATATGCGGCATCAATTGCCCTCATAGCGCAGTCCCTGACAGAAAAATACTGTCCGTGGACAACATGGACAGGATCATCCGAAAGACGCGATGACTCTGCTTTTCTTGGCATCGATCCAACAAGGCTCATGAATGCGGCCCACCAGGTGCTGTGGTCAAGCTGGCGGATCTGCGGCGAAGGAGTCTCGCCAAAGGAATACGACGGACGGATCTCATCTGATTGGTTATTCAAAAGATATCGCACCTGCCTTTCCTGCCATAACAGTCTTTTCACCTGCATACTCAATGATTGCCTGACCGGCCGTCACATCCATGCAAAGGTTCACAAGTTCATCTTTCCGGCCGATCCGGCAGCACACCGGCAAAACCGGATCTATTCCGAACTGGGGATCTTCAACGATGTATCCTGCTTTCTGCAGTGAATATCGAAGCCGCTCCAGATGAGAATAGCTTATCATAATATGGTAAAGCTCACAAATCCGTAAGAGTGCCGGCTCCGCTTCTGTAAGCGCCAGAAAAGCCGCCCGTCCGTAAGCCCTTGCAAGTCCTCCCGTCCCCAGAAGGATTCCTCCGAAATATCTGGTCACGACAAGGACCGCATCATCAATATTGTTTTTGCGAAGGACATCAAGGACAGGAAGTCCGGCCGTCCCGGTCGGTTCACCGTCATCGCTGTATCGCTGGAGAATCTCACTTCCGCCGGTTCGCCATGCAAACACGTGATGCCTGGCATCCGGATACCTCTTTTTTATGTCTGAAAGAAAATTCTCTGCCTCCACGGCAGAAGTAACCGGCGATGCGTCGGCAATAAAAATAGATTTTTTCTCTTCTATCGAAATATGGGAAATTTTCGAAAGAGTATACCATTCTTCTCTATGCAATCAAACGAGCTCCTTATATCTTTGATAAGCAAGCATCAGGAGTGACTTGTCCTGGCTGTAGGTAACCTTATCAAGTGCCTCTTTAATGGCAACAAACTGTCCGTCGGAAAAGTGTTCGGAAGTATTCGGACAAAGGTGCGTGTCCAGTGCTTTCATAACATACCAGACAATTTTGTTGCAGACCGGTTTCTGCCGGGTCACTGAATAAAACTCATAATTCGTTCGTCCTGCAGGTGACAGGATAGCCGCGTGAATTCCGGATTCCGTGTAAACCCTCTCGATTGCGACATCTTCAGGCTTCTCAACAGACCGTATTACACCTTTTGGAAAGCACCATTCGTATTTTTCGTTACACATCAGAAGAACAGAGTCCTCGAAAAAAACAATGCCTCCCGCACAATTTCGTACAAGCATATTTCACCGCCCTCCCTTTGTTATCACTGCAGGATGTATGGATCACCTTTATTGTAGCACGGGGGATAAGTGCTAACAATGTTATCGTTGATATAGTGTGCAAAAGGCAAACGCTTGTTCTTCATTTATATTTCAGCTATAATTATAAAAACTTGTGCTGTCTTACCAATAACAATGCGGAAGAACTTCATCCTTTGAGGGAGATTAAATGAGACATTCCGAAAATATTCAAAACCCGCCTCCGTCACTGCAGAATCGAAAAGCAAAGATGAAAAAACGCAAAATCATACTCAGCCTGCGTCTTTTTATTCTTGTAATGATTTTTCTCATTATCGGATTATCCATATTTCTGATTGGAAGAGGTATTTCATCGGGATTATCCACAGCTAAACCCACTGACTCTGTATCCCTTCCAAGTTCGACTTCAAATAATTCTTCCCAGACGTCCGGTCCTGCGGATTCTACTGATCCCGCAGCCACATCTGCAGCGGGCACACCGTCGCCGACGACAGCGCCGACTACGGCGGAGATCCTCCAGCAGTCTGCTCTTTTAGAAAGTTTCTTCGGACCTCTTCCGGTTGCAGAAAGCGTTGTGCCTGTCAATCATACGGAGATTCATGCCATTTATCTTGGTGCTGCGGCAAATCTCGATAAGAGTATCGAGCTTGCCAACAATTCCGAAATCAATGCCTTTGTCATTGATTTGAAAGAATCGAACGGTGTAATGTTCAACAGCACGAATGCACTTGCCACAGAACTTGGCATGGTTAAGAGCTACTACAACTTACAGACCATCATCCAAAAATGCCACGACAACAATATCAAGGTAATTGGAAGAATCGTATGTTTCAAGGATCCGGAACTCGCAAAACAAAAACCGGAATACAGCATCAAAGATGCCGCCGGTAATTCCCTTTATTTCAAGAATGAAGGCAAGAATGCTTTTGCCAACCCTTACGATACAAAGACCTGGGACTACTTAATATCGATTGGGCTGGAAGCAGTTACCGCAGGAATCGATGAGATTCAATTCGATTACGTACGCTTCCCGACGGGCGGTACAACAACCGGAGAAAAGCCTTTTTTTGGTGACGCCGCGACCACACCGACTAAAGCAGAAGTAATCAACCGTTTTCTGCAGACCGCGCGGATCCGCATCCAGGATGAATACGGTGTGCCGATCAGTGCCGATGTATTCGGAATCATCCTTTCAAGTGCAAGTGACGGCGCAAGCCTGGGACAGGACTGGAAGACTATAGGACTTACCGGGGTCGACAGCTTGTGTCCGATGCTTTATCCGTCACACTATGCCCTCAACACAGTTCTCAACGGCAAAAACTTCGACAAGCCTGACTACTATCCGCATGATGTTTTATTCAGTGCCCTTACCATGGGGTCAAAAGATGCATCTGCAACGGGTTACGCTACCGTGCGGCCCTATTTGCAGGCCTTTACCGCCAGTTATATCGGTGCGGGTAATTACATAACATACGGGTATGAACAGATCAATGCCCAGATTAAGGCAGTACATGATGTCGGCTATAAGGAATGGGTTCTCTGGAATCCTTCTGCCAAATATCCGGCAGGAGCATATGACGGCGTCAGCTGAAACAACCTCATTCGCTTTCTCACTCGGTCAGTCCTCGTCTTGCTTCGCAAGCCTGCGGAATCTGCTCGAAAGCGAATGAGGTTATTTTTGTTTTTGGTTCGGTAAGAATCTGACTCTGTAAAGAGATCTATTGTTTCGTTTTATTAATTGCAAAAAGTGCGGCATAAGGGGTTATCCTTTGCCGCACTTCGTTTTGTTTCTTATAGAGGATACAAATATTGATTTTACTTATTTGATTCTTTCCTGTCCGCCCATCCATTTCCGGAGGACTTCAGGGATCAGGACGCTGCCGTCTTCCTGTTGGTACTGCTCTACAATCGCGGGCATGATACGGCTTGTCGCGAGTCCCGATGCGTTGAGCGTATGAACATAAGCAATTGTTTTCCCGTCGCTTCTTCTGAACCGCATATTGCCGCGCCGGGCCTGGTAGTCACCGGCATTAGAAGCAGAGCTGACTTCCTTATAATCGTTCATCGACGGAATCCAGACTTCAATATCATATGTTTTCATCATGGAAGCCGAGCAGTCTTCCGCAGCAAGCTTGGAGACCCTGTGATGAAGTCCCAGACCCTTTACGAGGGCAGCTGCCTTTCCGACGAGTTCTTCGAGGGCGGCGCCGGAATCCTCCGGACGGGTGTACTGGAACATCTCGATCTTATTGAACTGATGTCCGCGGATCATGCCACGCTCTTCCGCACGGTACGAACCGGCTTCTTTCCGGTAGCAGGGCGTATATGCGAAATATTTAAAGGGAAGCTCTGCTTCCGAGAGGATTTCATCCCTATGCATGTTAACAAGTGCCGTTTCAGCAGTAGGCAGCATAAAATGCGTGAAACCCTCTTCAGCCTCAGTATTTCGGATATGATACACTTCATCCTTGAATTTCGGAAACTGTCCGGCCGTATAGCCGCAGGTGTTTAGAAGCATGTGCGGAGGAAGGATCATCTCGTACCCGTCCGCAAGATGCTGCTCCATGAAGTAATTGAGAAGCGCCCATTCCAGACGGGAACCATCTTTTCTGTAAATCCAGTAACCGGATCCGGAGAGCTTGGCTCCACGGCCATAGTCGATCATTCCGAGCTTTTCCATGATGTCGACATGGTGAGCCGGAGTAAACGGGAAAGTCGGTATTTCTCCGAAAACGGATACAACTGCATTATTTTCTTTGCCGCCGGGAACAACATCATCGGCAGGAACATTGGGAAGTGCATCGAGAAATGTCTTTTGGGCTTCGTCCATTGCGGACAGCTGTTCATCGAGTATGCGGGTTTCATCGGATACGGCCTTCATCTCAACAAAAATAGCGGAGACATCTTTCCCTTCCTTTTTCAGCTGCGGGATAAGTGCAGACTGCTGATTCTTTTTGGCCTTCAGCCCTTCGACCTGTACAATCAAGTCGCGCCTGCGCTGGTCGTTGGAAAGAAATTCCGAAAAATCAACCTGACAGCCCTTTTTTGCAAGCTTTGCCTGCATGGCTTCCGGGTCTTTACGAATGAGATTGATATCCAGCATATTTATGCCCCCTTGTAATGGAAAAATAGAGAGATTAATTGCAGACATTATACATTAATTTCTCTGATTGGACAAAGGGCGATATCCACTTGCTTCTTCGCTCGGGCAGTCAGGGAATGAATGATGCTTTTCTCGCTCGGTCAGTCCTCGGATTGCTTTGCAATCCTGCGGAATCTACTCGAAAAGCATCATTCATTCCCTTCAGGGCGTCCTGCGGACGCTAAGGAAGGGGCAATTGCTTCGCAATTCTGCAGAATCTAATCGAAAGCTATTGACCAATCAACCCATACAATTTCAAGCCTGATAAACCAATAAAAAACAAAGTAAGATGCCTTACATATATAGGCTTCTTACTTTGCCATTAGACAAACAATTACTTTTCCCTTATCTCCTGGAGAGCGCCCATCGGGCCGCTCTCCTAGTGTAAATGTTATTCCTTAGCGTCCGCAGGACGCTTTGCAGGAGATATCCACTTGCTTCTGAGTAGATTCCGCAGGATTGCAAAGCAATCCGAGGACTGACCGAGTGAAGAAGCAAGTGGATGTCTCCCTACTTCCAATGCGCTTCAAACTCGCCGTTTTGTACATCGCTGTTTATCAGCTGGAGGGTAACGCTCCGTGTATCATACTGGCTTAAGTCAATCATGTTTTCTTCATATTGACCGGTTACATCAAATGTCTTAATTTCATCACCCATTATAACGACAAGCACCATGGTGCCTTCTTCACAGGCACCTTTGAAGTAAAGTGATTTCGGACCATTTTCATTGATGCTTATTGTTTTACTCATTGTTTCTGTAGAAGCATAGTAGTTGAGTTTCCAGGTGTTGTTAAAATCAGTCTCGACTTTCCCAATAGATATGTTGGCGGGAAGCCCTGGATTAGCATGATTCAGGGTTATGACGGCAATTCCGCCGCCGAATCCGACTATGAAAACAAGAAAGGCTGCGAGCATGGCTACGAGCCATTTTTTGGCGGAAGGGCCCGGAATGACCCGGCTTCTGTCGATTGCCTTGCCGCAGTGGTCGCAATAGACAGCTTTTGAGGAAGTCTTACCTGCACATTCGGGACAGGTGATTTTTGATTCCCTTCGTCCGATCAGTATATAGAGCAGAAGTCCGAGCATCGTGTTCGAACCGAGGATTACGATCAGCGTCCACAGGGGAGCATTGAGCCCTCTTGATTTTGCGTCCTTATAGGTCCAGATTCCAAGGAAAACCAGGATGGATACGAGTGCGACAGCTGCGAGTGATATGAGGATAACTCCGATTAATAGCGGTGTATTCATTGTTGTATTCATAAGCGAAATAACGCTCCTTCCTTAAGTGCAGGATATTTGTGTCCGAGGAATACAAATACTCCGAGTGCGGTTAGTGATAATAGGATGTGGCAGATTGCCAGTATCTGAACCAGTAGAATGGAAACGAAGAAAATAACAAGAATCTCTGAGAACAAGGTCATGGCAGCATTGGCAAACAGTATGGCAAACCAGAGGTTGATGGAGGGGGCGGCATCCTGCTGCCGGCGAAGCTGCCTTTTCAGTTCCTCACTCAGTCCTGCGGGAATTTCTTCTTGTCCGGACATAGTTTCAAACAGTAACTGATCCAGTTTTTGATCGTCTATTTTCTGCATATCCGCTCACCTCCATTTCCTTCCTTATTAATTCTTTCGCCTTATAAAGCCTGCTTTTCACTGTTCCCTGCGGGCATTTGCATATACCGGCAATTTCTGTGAGGCTCAGTCCGCTGCTGTAGAACAGAAGAACCGTCAGCCTGTATGGATCTTTAAGTTTGCGTACGGCCTCCTGGATGATTTTCTCTTTTTCATTCTTCAGCAGGTCGCTTTCTATGTCCGTCCTGTCGGGCAAATAGTCTGCATTTTCATCTGTGATGTCTTCCCGGGGTGCAATGCGCTGCTGTCTCGCAAATCGCCTCGATTGATTTTTATGGATGCTTACAGCTATTGTAAAAAGAAAGGCACGCGGGTTCTTTTCTATATCTATACGGTCCGCCAGCTCAAACGCCCTCATAAAAGTCTGCTGGTAAAGGTCATTTGCTTCATCGGAGTAACTCATCAACCTGCTGCAGAAGTTGTAGAGCGACTTTCCGTATAAATCGATCAGTGTCTCGAAATCACTTTTATCCACCGTGTGCACCTCCTTTCACTATGGTATCGTCACGACTTGGGAAAAGGTTCACAGCAATTTGCGAAAACGTATTTATATCATTATATCCTTCATGGCGCTTTCGATACGGTGTATAGATTCAAAAGGCGGAATACCTGAATAAATGAAAATCATTTTGGATTTCATGTATATATTTTGCATCAAATTGCTTATAATAATTTAAGTTTCATCATGGGGAGGGGTCAATTTTGTCATTTATTCAAGCTTTTTCCGGAGGAGTACATCCAAAGGGTAATAAAAATACTCACGATTTTCCTTCCATTCGACTGGACGATTTTTCTTCTGTTGAAATCCTTCTTCAGCAGCATGTCGGCCCGCCTTGTGTCTGTGTTGTCAAAAAAGGTGATCATGTCGATGTAGGGCAGCTTCTTGGCCGTGCGGACCATCCCATGTCTGTCCCAGTTCACGCGAGTGTGTCCGGCGAAGTCAAGGACGTTAGTTTTGTTATTTCTGCGACAGGCGCGCCTGTCGAGGCAGTGACTATTGAATCCGACAGAAAATACACAGTGGCAACTTCCTGCACGCCGCCGTCCATCGGGTCCCGGGAAGACTTTATCAAAATGGTGCGCGAAGCCGGCCTGGTTGGCCTTGGCGGCGCAACTTTCCCCGTCCATATCAAGCTGAATCCGCCCAAAGGCAGCGAGCCGGATGTGCTTCTGGTAAATGCAGCGGAATGCGAACCCTACATTACATCCGATTACCGACAGATTTGTGAGCATCCGGATGAAATCATCGACGGCATCCTTGCCGTAATGAAGTGGATTTCCATACCCCGTACAATTATTGGTGTTGAGAATAACAAGCCTCTGGCAACCGGGATTCTTGATCATGAACTTTCAAAGAGACGCCTGGATACAAAAAAGGAAATTAACATCACTGTAAAATCACTTAAGACGATTTATCCGCAGGGTGCTGAAAAAATGCTGATCTATGCGCTGACCGGACGTAAAGTCCCGCCCGGCAAACTGCCTCACGATGTGAAGGTACTGGTAATGAATGTCAGCACACTTCGCTTCATCGGAAAATACATGAAAAACGGCATTCCTCTTGTCAGAAAACGTCTGACACTGGACGGCAGCGCCCTGAATACACCGGGAAATGTAAATGTTCCCATCGGTGCTCGTATTCCGGATGTCATTGCCGCCGCCGGCGGAACAAAAGAAGAGCCGTCCAAAATTATAATGGGCGGTGCGATGATGGGGTTTGCCCTCGATCGTATCGACTGCGGGATCATTAAGGCAAATAATGCCATTCTTGTATTTGGAAGCAAGGAAGCCAAAATCCCGCCGGAGTCGCCTTGTATTCACTGCGGCCGCTGTGTTACGTCCTGCCCGATGAATCTCATGCCGACAGGAATTGATCAGGCCGCCCGCCTTCAGGATACGGAAAATCTTGAATTCTATTATGTCATAGACTGCATTGAGTGCGGCTGCTGTACTTACAGCTGTCCTGCCAAACGATACCTTACACAAAGCATCCGTAATGGCAAAACACTTGTCCGTGCAGAACGTACTCGTGTTCAGCAGGAACAAAAACTTCGTGAGGCCGAAAAAGTGCGCCTTGCAGAAAAGGAGGGGCGCGCTTAATTCATTTAGTTTCTTTTATGCAGGGCAAGCAGGCATGGTACACTATGGAATATACTGCAATCTGCAAAATTGATATTGTGCGCGTACATGATCATGAATTTACAAGTATCAAGTTCTCCCCATATCCGCGACACAGTCACGACTAAATCCCTGATGCGGGATGTGATTATCGCCACCGTCCCCGCAATCGCTGCATCGGGTATTCTCTTTGGACTGCGGGCTGTCCTGATTATCCTTATCTCCGTTTTTTCATGCATATTGTTCGAGTATATATCACGCCGGATAATGAAGCGTGACAATACAATCTCCGACCTTACCGCGATAGTGACCGGTATCCTTCTTGCCTTCAACCTTCCGCCGACGATACCCTTCTATATGGTAGTAATCGGATCCTTTTTTGCAATCGTCGTCGTTAAGCAGATGTTCGGGGGGCTCGGCAATAATTTTGTCAATCCGGCCCTGACGGCCCGCATCATTCTATCCATTGCGTTCCCGAACGACATGACCAACTGGTCCGCATTACGCGGAGCTTTTCATTTTGTTGATTCCCTTTCAGGTGCCGATCTTGTTTCCTCTGCGACTCCCCTGGCGATTTTGAAGACCCAGGGACTGGAAGGGGCTGCTTCCCTCCCCTCTTATCTTTCGCTTTTTCTCGGCGATAAGGCGGGTTGCCTCGGGGAAGTCTCTATCCTGGCGCTTTCGATAGGCGCACTGTATTTGATCAGCCGTAAAGTAATCACATTATGGATTCCGCTTACCTATATCGGAACGGTAATGCTGGTAACCGGACTTGTAGGCAAAGACCCGGTCTTTGAACTTCTTTCCGGCGGACTTGTACTTGGCGCCTTCTTTATGGCGACCGATTATGTGACCTCTCCGGTAACCCGCAATGGACGTATTCTTTTCGGTATCGGGTGCGGCCTGATGACAGCCGTGATCCGTTTGTACGGCAACATGGCGGAGGGTGTCTCTTTCTCCATACTTCTGATGAATATTCTGACCCCGCACCTCGACAAATTCACCATGCCCAAACCATTCGGGGAGGTGAAGAAACATGGGAAAGCTTAAAATGTTCCAGCCCGCCCTTCTGCTTACCGTGCTCTGCCTGATAACCACGCTTCTTCTTGCCGCAACATACGAATTAACGAAAGCCCCTATTACCAGGCAGCAGGAGCAGGCAGCCCTTGAACAGAAACAACAGATTTTCCCTGACGGGAAAGAGTTCGCGCCCGTCATTCTCAGCGAAGCACAAACACAAGCGATGGCGGCAAAAGACAGCAGTGTTTTGGAAGTCAGTACAGCCACGGATGCTTCCGGAAAAATTCTCGGATATGTGTTTGTTACAGGCAGCCGCGGATATGCCGGAAATATAGCCGCGACGACCGGCATTGACACACAGGGCCGGATTATAATGGTCAGTGCACTCGCCCCTGACGATACCCCCGGCCTTGGGAAACGTGTTGAGGAAAAGGGTTTCCTTTCACAGTTTGCAAAACTTGATTCCAAGGTTATGACAAGTGTATCCAACGGCTCCGGCACGCAGAAAATCGACAGCATTTCAGGAGCTACCATTTCCTCAAGGGCAGCTTCTTCGGCTGTCAATAAGGCGATGGGCGCGTATGTATATCTTCTGGAAGAAGGAGTGATATCATGAAAGAAAATGTAACGGACCAGACATATAAAAACCCGAAAGAGCGGCTCGACGAGCAGAAAAAGAAAGATTCCCCCATGCAGATTCTTCTGGACGGTGTTCTTTTTCAGAATCCTGTTTTCCGGCTGGTTCTCGGCACATGCCCGCTCCTTGCAATAACGACATCCGCCAAAAATGCCGTAAGCATGGGACTTGCCGTCATCTTTGTCCAGATGGGCTCAGAAGTTATCATTTCCATGCTCAGAAAAGTCATTCCTGATAAAGTCCGTATTCCGGCCTTTATCACAATTATTGCCGGCTTTGTTACGATTGTGCAGCTTCTTGTATCCGCATACCTCCCAGCCTTGAATGACTCACTTGGTATTTATATCCCGCTCATTGTCGTTAACTGTATAGTCCTGGCACGGGCTGAAGCTTTTGCCAGCAAAAAATCCGTTCTTTCTTCCCTTGTTGACGGATTCGGTATGGGTGTCGGTTTTATGGTCGCGCTGTTCTTTATGGGTACTGTCCGTGAAATTCTTGGCAACGGGACTTTCTTTGGTATTCCTCTTCCCTTCTACGGAGCATCTTTTAAGCCGATGATGTTCTTCATCCTGCCGCCGGGCGGCTTCTTTGTCTTTGGAATCTGCATCTGCTTCTCACAGATATTCGTGAAGTGGATGGATAAAAAAAGAGGCAAGCCTCTTTCACCGCCGCCGGAGGCCGGACATTGTGAGGCCTGCGGAACCTGTACGGCATGCAGTGGAAGTGAGGGCACAAAAGTATGAAAGAAATGATGATCATCCTGTTTTCCGCCATTCTGGTAGATAATTTTGTCCTTTCAAAATTTCTCGGAATATGTTCGTTCCTTGGCGTCTCCAAAAACTTAAAAACGGCAATGGGAATGAGCGGAGCTGTCATCCTTGTAATGGTTGCATCATCGGCCCTGACATGGCCGATTCAGACATTCCTTCTTGTTCCGCTGCATCTTGCTTACCTGCAGACGCTGGTATTCATTCTGGTTATTGCGGCGCTTGTGCAGATGATCGAGATGGTTATGAAAAAGGCGATGCCGCCCCTCTACAATGCGCTCGGCATATTCCTGCCGCTGATCACTACAAATTGTGCCGTCCTTGGTGTTGCGATCCTGAACATTACCAAGTCCTATACATTTACTGATTCCCTGATTAATGCTTTGGGCGGCGGACTGGGATATACCCTTTCCCTCTTTCTCTTTTCCGGAGTCAGAAGTAAAGTTGATAAGGCAAATGTTCCGGAAATGCTGAAGGGTCTTCCGATTACGCTGATTGCCGCGTCTTTGGTTGCCGTCTCGTTTTTTGGATTTAAAGGATTGGTCGAGAATCTTTTCAGTTGATAATCTGAAACCTTCATCATGGATATCCTGAAAAGACGTAAGCTTTGCAACTATTATCATATGAGGAGTGCACAGACATGTTTTTACAAGCGATTCTGATACCGCAGACAATACAGAATATCCTGATTCCCAGCGTCGTAGTTCTTGGAATTGCCGCTCTCCTGGGAATCCTGATTGTCATTGTTTCCCATTTTTTCCAGATGCCGGTTAACGAACGGAAGGAAGCCCTTGCAGCAGCCCTGCCGGGTGCGAACTGCGGCGGATGCGGGTTCGCCGGATGTGACGGCTATGCACAGTTCCTGGCGGACGGTTCTACCGATACAAGCCTGTGCGCTGTAGGAGGGGCTGCCTGTTCATCGGAACTAGCCTCGATTCTCGGAGTCGCGCCTAAATTTGCAGAACCAAGTGTCGTACGTCTTCTGTGCCAGGGCTCAACGGACCATACAAAGCGCCGTTATGTATATTTGGGTACGCTCACCTGCAATGCTGCGCACGGCCTTCTGGGCGGTCCCGGGGCGTGCACATACGGGTGCCTGGGATTCGGGGACTGTATTACTGTCTGCGCATTTCACGCCCTGTCCGTAAAGGACGGGATCATTACGGTAGATGTTAATGAATGCACGGCTTGCGGGCAGTGTGTCAGGATGTGCCCGAAAGACCTGCTTATGCTCTTTCCAAAGTCTTCCGAAGTTGCGGTACTGTGCAAAAATACGTGGCCGGGCGCCCAGACCAGAAAAAACTGCGACATAGGGTGCATTGGCTGTCAGAAGTGTGTAAAGACCTGCCCGGACGGTGCTATCTCCATGACCGGCGCGCTTGCCGTTATTGACCAGGCACTCTGTACGCGCTGCGGGGCATGTGTTGAAGTATGTCCGACACATTCAATCGGAATCCTTGAAAAGGAAAATATGATATAAACCTTGCGCAGAAAAGTGAAATGTGATATGATTTCACCTGCGCGTTATTTGACACACAGGAGGTGTTTTCCATGGCAAAATGTGAGATCTGTCAAAAGGATACATTCTTTGGCAGAAAGATAAGCATAACCCGTTCACAGGTTTCCCGTCGTGCACTTACGACACAGCAGCCCAATGTCCGTAATGTCAAGGTTGTTGTTAACGGCACACCGAAAACTATGCACGTCTGCACCCGGTGCTTACGTTCCGGAGAAGTGACGAGAGCTTAATTTTTTGCGAGAAATGAATTCGCCTGCCGTAGTCTTTTTTAAGATTACGGCAGGCTTTTTCTGTTTAACTATCAAAAGATCCTGCGAACGCCGATGATCCGGCCTTCAAGTGCCTGTTTGTCTGCAAAGGTTACAATCCGCAGTGTTGTCCTGCCTCCCGACATCATAATCAGAGATCCTGTATCCGTGCAGATTGCCATTTCATAAGGTGCTGCTGAAGTTTCGTTGTTGGGATCCCGGAAAAAAACAAGGTCCCCCGGCAAAATGCTTGAGACATCAAGAAGCCCTGTAACTTTATCGTAGGCGAGGTCAACGCGCACCCCCATGGCGATCTGATCCGCCATTGTCCGCGGCAGGGTCACTCCGTTCACACCGGCGGATATGTAGGCAAGTCCTTCGATGGAAAGCCCGCGCATCGTGAGTCCGTGGTCAAGCTGCGTCACGTTTACAAAACTCAGGACGGAACTGACAAAATACCGGGCGCTGACCTTCTCTGCAGGATCCATGACACCGAGCTCGATTACACCGCTGCTGCTGATCCATCCCTTCTCACCGTCCGGCAGGGAAACCTGATATACACCTTCACTTTTAACATCCGCATAAAGCACCGTATTCATCATGACTTCAATCAGGAGAGTGCCGTTGCTCGCATGCGACATTACATTTTTGGACACATCTGATACTACAAGTTTAAAAATATGGAGATTGGGTTCAACGGAATCCCGCAGTGTCGTTACGTCCGAACTTTTCAAAAATCCCTGCAGGCCGTCCTGTGTCTTAATATGAACGAATGCATCCGTACTTCCCGTGTCCAAAAGGATAACAGGCTCGTTATACAGAACCTGGGTAATCCGTTCTGATTTGATGTCAGGCGAGGCAAGTAAATTGGAGACATATACGTTCACCACCCTGGTTGAATCTGTATAAATGCTCACAGGTTTCGTAACTTCCTGTGGAGTAATGTCAGAGCCTTCGAAATATCGGGACACAATGCCGGGCAGAAGCCAGAAAAGCATCACGCCAAGCAGAACAAAAATAAATGCGGGCAGAACAAAACGGGGTATCCGGCGGCGGTGATGCTGCCGCACATACGCATCTTTTTCTGACAGATCCCATATCTGCTGTACATTTTGTGTCTCCCCGAAATCTTTCCCTTTATCCTGAAAAGGCCTCGCGGGCTTTTTTCTGCGCGAGGGAAAATGAAATTCTTCTTTTCTATTTTTATCCCATGGAAATTTCATCAGAAACCTCCTTGTCCGTATTATCATCAAACTGCATAATGCACACAGCAACCGCCTGATCTCCGTCATGTGACATGCTGATTTCGGCCTGTATGCCGCCTTTACCCGCAAAAAATTCTTCTGTTCTTCCGTGAAGAACCAGCCCGGGCTTGCCGCCCGCTCCAACAATAATCTCTATGTCGCAAAAGTTGATCCCTTCGTACCCTATCCCCGTGCCGAGAGCCTTGGAAACGGCTTCCTTGGCGGCAAATCTGGCAGCGAGTGACGGAACGCTCCCCACGCCTTTTGCAGCACAGTCCGCGCGTTCCCCGGGCGTATAGACCCGTTCCAGGAAACGGCTGCCCTTACGGTCAACTACATCCTGAATTCTGGAGATGCGAATTGTATCAATGCCGCATGAAATTCTCAAGTATTCTTCCTCCGGTTCAAAGGCTGCGGTAACGCTTACTGGTGCGAATGTCGTCGCCTTCGAAGTGGATCGCATTAAAATCTCCCATAAGCCTTGAATATAGCCGGTTATCATATGCTTTCTGGAGATCAGGAAGTGACAGGTTGGTGGTAATTATGGTCGGAAGTCCCTGCTGCCGTCTTGTCCCGAGTATCTGAAGAAGATCCGCCATAGTATTCGGACCTTTGGCTTCGATTCCCAATTCATCAATAACCAGAAGCCCCCCGTTCAGGATCAGATCCCTTTTAGCCTTGATCTCCGTGAGACGGCCCTCATCAGGCGAAAAAGACAGCATCATCGTCCGGTATGCGTTAAATAACTCCAGAAGATCCGAGATCCGGATAAAAAGCACGGAAACGGCGCGATTAACGATTTCTTTGGCAATACATACCGCCATATATGTCTTCCCGGTACCTGCATTACCCCAGAAGAACAGATTATCGGTCTGACCGGGAAATTCATCGACATAGGCTTCGCTCGCAGCACGGATAGACCTGATTTGGGCAGGTTTCGAAAAGTACTTATCCGAGAACTGTGCAAAAGAAATTCCCTGGTAGAGATCAAGGCCGGATGCTTTCAGCAAAGCGGGAACCATAAGCTCCTGATAGCATGTGCAGGGTTTACCGGATGCAAAACCCGTGTCATTGCACAGCTTGCAGAACGGGATTGTTTTATCATAATCGGGGGAAATGCCCATGTCCGTAAGGTACAGAAGCTTCTTTTCTTCCAGGTCCGCCAGGGCCGACCGGTCTACCTGCTGCCCGCGCCTCTCGGCGAGTTCCAGAAGAAGCTCTGCTTTGCAGATTTTTATTCCTTTATCTATTTCTTCGAGATCCGGATACCGTTTGTAATATGCTTTGATCCGGACGTCCCTTGCAAGTTCACTTCGTCCGCGGCGGTCGGAGAGAATATTCAGCACAACGATTTGATTGGTATCCATATATTCTCTCCTTACGGTTTATTTTCTTTTCTTTGCTGAAGCTTCTTAAGATAATCGTCCGGATCCACTTCCAGCGTTTTTAAGAACTCATCATCATACTGCACTCCGGTAAAATTCTGCTTCACAGCATTGTCACCCGGCTGTTTCTGGACTTTATCTCGCTGGTAGGCCATCTTATTCTTCTTGGCCTGCTCCTGTTCGTAGACCTGCGCCTCTGCAAGTGTCTTAATTCCGGAAGCATACCAGGACTTCAGGTACGCATCTGCTTTGGATGTCGACGGCTCTGTGTAGTTCCATACAGTCTTCATGGCAAATTCAATCATCTCAAATGGATAGTCGAGTTTTTCAATCCAGACACGGATATAGTCCTCGTCATATTGTACCATTTTACGGTGAAGGCGCCTTCCCAGCTTACGCATGGTCTGGGCGACATCCTCCTCATGGGCCATGTATTCACTGAGCTGTTCGAGGCTGGCAATTCCTTTGCTCTGCCAGACAAGGGCCAATGCCTTCATCTGGGTAACCGTACCCAGCTGCCTGCGGTCGTTGCACACCTGAAAGAGCTTATATACCACCTGCGGTTCAAATTTGAAGTCATCCATTAAAATATCCAACTCACGATACCACTTATATGCCATGGAACCATGGAAAAAAGTCTTTTCTATGGATTTGGCAAGATTATCTCTTCTCTCATCCTCCGGCGAAATCGACGCGGCCTCCGGAAGAAGATTCTTATCTGTATGAAGACGGATATAACCGTCGATCTCAATTGCTTTCAGATCAACTAAAAGGAGATTCCCTTTGTCACTCCATTCAATGACACCTGACAGGGCAAGCTCTGCAAGTGCACCTTTAACTTCATCAACAGGAACGGAAAAGCGCGCGGCCAGGTCTTTCTCCGTGATGCTCTTCTGATTCTTAAAAGCCATGAGCAAATAAAGGTAACTGGAAACAGCACAGGACGAAAGGCCAGTCATGTATTCCGAGATAAACAGATCCGGAATTGTAGTATCGGAAAGAAGAAGATTCTTTTTTTCTTCCAGATGCATGCAGGCAAATCCCCCTTGCAAAGCTAAAAATCAGGATCTTTATTATAGCACAAAAGAAGAATATCTGTCGGGCAAACAAGCCGGTAACTCTCACTCCCATGTCCTCGGGCTAACGCCCTGCGTAAGGTCGCTGCAGGAAGGCAACTCTCTGTCTCACTCCCACGTCCTCGGGCTATCGCCCTGCGTAAGGTCGCTCAACAGAGAGTCACCTTCCTTGCCCAGGCGCCCTTCGGGCGCTAAGGAGTTATATTTCCGCAAAAGGATCCCCGGACAAAACATTGGGCTTCATCCGGAGATCTTCGTTCTGATTTCCGCTAGTTTCCAACAGCTGTTAAATACAGATGATTCATTTTCGATTCCGCGATAAAAATAACGGACGCTTTTCTCTGTCATTTTTTCACAGACATCATAGAATGTTTTCATCCTACTTATGCGTATCCTCTGCAGCTTTCCGTCCTAATGTTTCAATCGCATACAGCGGAAGGTTTATAAGCCAATCTTCTTTTCTGTAATCGGTCATCGAGGTCCGGATGGCAAGCCCGGGACGATACTTATCCACAAAGACACGTAAACTTTTTGCCTGAAGATTTTCTTCTGCTTTAACCTCAAGTGGAATTACACTTTTTCCATTATCAACGATAAAGTCGACTTCAGCATTTCCCTGGTCATTCGTCCAGTAGCTGATCTGCAGGTTCTTATCGGTCAGAAGCTGCTGCAATACGAACTGTTCCGTGAGAGAGCCTTTGAATTCGCGAAAAAGAGTATTTCCTGCCAGAAGTGTATCCTGCCTGAGTCGTGACATGCAGGAAAGAAGGCCTATATCCACCATGTACAGCTTGAAGGCCCTTGGGTCTTCATATGCGCGCAGGGGGAGGTTGGGAGATGTAACGCGATATACTTTATGCAGAAGTCCACAATCACAAAGCCACAATACAGTCATCTCGAAATCTTTAGCTCTGGCGCCTTCTTTCAAGACACCATAGATTATTAACTGATCTGCCGCCTGACTGGAAATTCTAAAAAATAGTTTCTTGAACTCCATTCTTTTCCAATAGAAAGTCAATGATATTCCGTTGTTTTATCCCTTCGTATGACTGGATAAAGCTTTTGTCCATTGACAGTACAATTTTTTCGTAATTGTCCCGAATATCTCGAAGCGGCGCGAATTCTCTTTCCCGTACGTTTTCTCCCAGCAAAGATTCCGTGACCTGATAGTACCTCTTATCGTCCGGCTTTTCTGCAATAAAATCAATTTCTCGTTCGCCAACCTTACCGATGGAAACGCGATAACCCCTCCTGCATAATTCAAAGTACACTACATTTTCAAGGATGTGTCCGCGGTCGACATCCCGGTATCCTAAGAGCATGTTTCGCATTCCGGTATCGACAATATAGTTCTTGCCAAGGGTCTTCAAGTATTGTTTCCCCTTGATATCATATCTCCTTATTCCATAAAAGATGAAAGCATTCTGTAATGCAAGAATATAGTTCTCTATCGTCCTGCTCGCAGGGCAATTTCCCTTGCCGGCTTCCAAGTTACCTTCGTGCGTCAGAAAAGTCCCGATACGATTCGGAGATGTAATGCTCCCGATGTTGTCCGCCAAGAAAAGGACAATCTTATGCAGTAACGCCGGATCGCTGATGTTGTTTCGTGCTACAACGTCTTTTAATACAACCGTAGAATATATACCTTCCAGCAATTCATTGATTCTCTGCTGCTGAAAATTATATTCTGCAGTTGAAGGCATCCCTCCATACAGAAGATATTTTTCGAACTTTTCTTCAATAGAAACCGTTTCTTCAAAAGCATGAAAATCCAGGAATTCCTTGAAAGATAGCGGCAGCATTTTTATCTCCACATACCGGCCGGATAACAGTGTAGCCAATTCTGATGACAGCAGATACGCGTTGGAACCCGTAATGTATATGTCCGCATCAAAATCTACCAGCATAGAGTTGATGGCTTTTTCCCAGGAAATTACCATCTGCACTTCGTCGAGAATGATGTATGATTTCCCCTCAGGGTTAATTTTCACTTTCACATAATTATAAAGGTCGACGTACGTCTTGATTGTGTCGTACTGGATGGATTCAAAGTTCATCTGAATAATGTGTCCATTCGGAATACCCCCTGCAATAAGCTTTTGCGCAAATAATTGCAGCAGTGTTGATTTGCCGCAACGCCGCATTCCGGTGACAATCTTGATCACTTTCTTATCCTTAAATCCCAGAAGGGTATTCATATAGTCATCGCGATTATGCATGCGTCACTCACCTCGTGATTATTATACTTCCGCATATGATATTATGCAAATTTTTGACTTGTAAATGGAAAACTGTCGTGTTTTCTATAGTTTTTGATTTCCAAATCAATTTCGCACACAATTCTTCACGCATTCCTCAAATGATTACTTGCACCACCGGTCGCATAAAAACGGGCGCTAAGGAATATAATTTCCGCAGGCGCGGCGCGACGCGCCTTTTCAATTATTGAACCACTAGAAAGTCTAGTATCCACGGCGCGAAGCGCCTTTGAGGATGTGATACCATTTGTGAGCGCGCTGAGGAATATGATTTCCGCGGCGCGAAGCGCCTTTGAGGGATGTGATACCGTTTGTGAGCACGCTTTAGCAGGCGATAGCCTGCGTCAAGCGCGAACAAATGATATCACATCCCCGCGAGCAAATAACATCACTTATTCGATGTCGGCAGCCATGCGCTTATATGAAGCGTAGCGGACCAGTGCATCCTGATGGTTCTTCTCAAATACAGCATCAACAACATCTGCCGGATATTTCTTATACAGGGAATTGTAGCGGTCTTCACTCTTCAGGAATGCGATGAAGTCACCGCTCGGCTCTTTTGAATCAAGGACAAAAGGGTTTTTGCCATCCTTACGGAGATCCGGGTTAAAGCGATACAGGTGCCAGTAGCCGCAGGTTACAGCATCCTTCTCATGGATCTGCGTGGATCCCATTCCGGTTTTGATGCCATGGTTGATGCAGGGGGAGTAGCAGATAACAATCGACGGACCATGATAAGCTTCAGCCTCAGCAAAAGCTTTGATGGTCTGCGCCTGTGAGGCACCCATTGCGACCTGTGCAACATATACATAGCCGTAGCTCATCGCCATCATTCCGAGATCCTTCTTTTTCAACGCCTTACCGCCGGCAGCAAACTGTGCAACAGCTCCTGTAGGCGTGGATTTGGAAGCCTGACCGCCGGTGTTGGAGTACACTTCGGTATCAAGGACAAGGACATTAACATCCTCGCCGGAAGCCAGGACATGGTCGAGCCCGCCGTATCCGATATCATAGGCCCATCCGTCCCCGCCGATAATCCACTGGGAACGCTTCATGAAGTAATCTTCATATGTAAGGACAGAAGCGATCATTGACTTTACTTCAGCGTCACCGCCCTTATATGCCTTGAGGGCAGAAGAAAGGCGGCCGGAGATTTCACGGGTGTTTTCACCGGTGTCTTTTGTCTCCGCCCAGGTTTCGATGGCAGTCCTGACGGCTGCATCGCCTACCTTGGGAGCAATCTCTGCAAGTTTATCCCCTACACGGTTTCTGAGTTGTTTGGCACCAAGATACATGCCCAGGCCATGTTCGGCATTATCTTCAAAAAGGGAGTTTGCCCATGCCGGACCAAATCCGTCTTTGTTGAAGGTGTAAGGCATGGAAGGAGCGGAACCACCCCAGATGGATGAGCATCCGGTAGCATTGGAGATCTGCATCCGGTCTCCGAAAAGCTGTGTCAGAAGTTTCGGATATGCTGTCTCTCCGCAGCCGGCGCACGCGCCGGAAAATTCGAAGAGAGGCTTCTCGAACTGGCTTCCCTTTACCGTCTTTTTGTCGGACGGGTTTGTCTTAACAGGAAGGTTAATGGCGTACTCCCAGTTTTCCGCTTCTGCCATATGATCCTTAAGCGGCTTCATGCTGAGAGCCTTCTCCTTGGCAGGGCAAACAGCGGCACAGGTTGCACAGCCTGTACAGTCAAGAGCCGACACCTGAATGCGGTACGCATATTTCTCGTAACCCTTCATACCTGTTTTGGTTGTAAACGGAGCACCGGACTCTTCTGCTCCCGTAAGAAGGAAAGGACGGATCGCAGCATGGGGGCAAACCAGTGAACACTGGTTGCACTGAATGCACTTGGTAGAATCCCAGATCGGAATATCAACGGCAATACCGCGCTTCTCGTAGGCAGCTGTCCCCTGAGGGAATGTGCCGTCTTCTCTGCCGGTAAAAGCAGATACGGGAAGCTTGTCGCCTTCCTGGGCATTCATCACTTCAACAACATCGCGGATGAAAGCAGGAACTGCTTTTTTCACAACAGCAGCATCTTTGGCATCGGCCCACTCTGCAGGGACTTTCACTTCGACAACGGCTCCAATGCCGGCATCTATAGCCGCATAGTTCATGTTGACGATATCATCGCCCTTTTTACCGTAGGACTTATAAGCAGCTTTCTTCATGAAAGTAACAGCATCGTCAACCGGAATGATTTTGGCAAGCTTAAAGAATGCGGCCTGGCAGATTGTGTTAATACGGCCGCCAAGTCCGATTTCAACAGCCTTTGCAACTGCATCAATTGTATAGAACTTGATTTTGTTTGCGGCGATGAAGCGCTTCATCGAAGCAGGAAGCATTGTATCAATTTCTTCAGCAGACCAGCCGGTATTCAGAAGGAATGTGCCGCCCGGCTTCAGGACGGAGAGCATGTCATACTTATCAACATAGGACTGGTTGTGGCAGGCAACAAAGTCTGCCTTGTTAACCAGATATGTTGAGCGGATCGGTGTTTTGCCGAAACGAAGGTCGGAAATGGTAACACCGCCTGATTTTTTGGAGTCATAGGAGAAATATGCCTGGGCATACATGTCCGTGTGATCGCCGATAATTTTGATGGAGTTCTTGTTGGCGCCGACAGTACCGTCAGCACCGAGGCCCCAGAAGCGTGCGGCAAAAGTATCTTTGGAGGCAACATCAATCGACTCATCAAGATCCAGTGACAGATTCGTAACATCATCATTGATTCCGATCGTGAACTGCCGCTTGGCATCCTTTTTGTTCAGTTCCTTATAGACGGCAAGGATCTGATCCGGGGTTGTGTCCTTGGAACCTAAGCCATAACGGCCTCCGATAATACGCGGCGAATTCGCTATGCCGGCATATGCGGCACAGACATCGAGGAACAGGGGCTCGCCATGTGCGCCGGGTTCTTTTGTACGATCGAGAACGGCAATCGACTTGACCGTGGATGGAAGTGCTGCAAGGAATCTATCTATGGAGAACGGACGATAGAGACGGACTTTAAGGAGACCGACCTTCTCGCCTTTAGCATTCAAATAATCAGCAGTCTCATCAATTGTCTCGTCAACAGAACCCATTGAGATAATGACACGGTCAGCATCGGGTGCACCGTAATAGTTGAAAAGCTTATAGTCCGTACCGCGGATCTCATTGATCCTGCCCATGTAATACTCAACAATCTCAGGAAGAGCCAGGTAAAACGGGTTGGCTGCCTCACGCGCCTGGAAGTAAATATCCGGGTTCTGTGCAGTACCCCTCAGAGTCGGATGATTCGGAGAGAGTGACCTCTGACGGAAGGCGGTAAGTGCTTCATTATCTACTAACCCGGCAAAATCGGCATAGTCAATGACTTCAATTTTCTGTATCTCATGGGAGGTACGGAATCCGTCAAAGAAATGCAGGAACGGTATACGGCTCTTGATGGTTGAAAGATGCGCAACGGCAGCAAGGTCAGCGACTTCCTGTACACTGTTTGAGCACAGCATGGCGAAACCCGTCTGGCGGCAGGCCATAACGTCGGCATGATCGCCGAAAATGTTGAGTGCGTGTGCGGCAAGGGCTCTGGCTGTGACATGAAAAACACAGGGCAGAAGCTCACCGGAAATCTTGTACATGTTGGGGATCATCAGGAGAAGGCCCTGGGAAGCGGTATAAGTGGTTGTAAGTGCACCGGCAGCAAGCGAGCCGTGAACGACACCTGCGGCTCCGCCCTCCGACTGCATCTCAACTACGTTTACTGTCTGCCCGAAGATATTCTTTCTTCCCTGCTGTGCCCATATATCAGTATAGTCAGCCATTGGGGATGATGGTGTAATCGGGAAAATGCCTGCAACCTCTGTAAATGCATAAGAAGAATATGCAGCAGCGGTATTTCCGTCCATGGTCATTTTTTCAAGTTTCTTTGCCATTTTAGTCTCTCCTTTATAGAAAACTGCTTAGTTGGAGTATCAGTTCACTCCTCCATGACTGGAGGAACCTCATTTATTATAGCATACGGAATATGCACAAAAGATGTCCGGATTCGATTTTTTCATGCCGGAAATCATCTTGATAAAATTCATAATAATTCATAATAATTCATAATAAAACACGGGCAGTTACGTAAACGCAACTGCCCGTGGTCTCTTGTTTCTTTGTTCCGTTGTTCCGGATTATTTGTACAGTTCTACCAGTTTTAACAGATGCTCGTAGCGATCTGCCGCTGCTTTCTCGGACTCATTGAAGAGTTTTTCCGCACGGTCAGGGAAAGAGCGGGTCAGGCTTGTATATCTCGTTTCGTTTTTCAGGAAAGCCTGATAGGTTCCGTCTCCCGGTTTGGATGTCAGTGTGAAAGGGTTCTTCCCTTCTGCCTTGAGAGAAGGATTGAAGGAGAACAGATTCCAGTAACCGGACTTAACAGCAGACTTCATCTCATCCTGGCAGTGGTTCATGCCGCCCTTGACTCCATGGAGTTCGCAGGGTGCATAGGCAATGATAAGGGAAGGACCGTTGTAAGCTTCTGCCTCAGCCATAACTTTAACAGCCTGGGCAGGGTTGGCGCCAAGTGCGATCTGTGCTGTGTATACGTAACCATAGCTCATAGCAATTTCAGCCAGGTTCTTCTTACCCGTTTCCTTGCCGGAAGCAGCAAACTGGCAGACTTCACCGATGTTGGAAGCCTTGGAAGCCTGTCCGCCGGTATTGGAATACATTTCCGTATCAAATACCATGATATTTACGTTCTCACCGGAAGCGATGACATGGTCAAGTCCGCCGAATCCGATATCATACGCCCATCCGTCTCCGCCAAGGATCCATACGGATTTTTTACCGAGATACTGCTTCTTTTCAAGGACTGTTTTGGAAAGTTTATCGCCTGCCTTTGAAGCTTTTTCAAGCTCGATAACCAGTGCGTCTGCAGCTGCAGTGTTGTCTTTTGTACTTTCCTTTGTTTCCATGAATCTGGCAATAGCAGATTTCATTTCAGCCGTTGCTGTTGAGGAAGCGGCAAGCTTTTCCAGTTTTTCAATGGCCTGGTCACGGAGCGTCTTCTGTCCAAGGTACATACCAAAGCCATGCTCTGCGTTATCTTCGAACAGGGAGTTTGCCCATGCAGGTCCCATGCTGGAATCTTTATTGACTGTATAAGGACAGGTTGCAGCAGGTCCGCCCCAGATGGAGGAACATCCCGTAGCATTGGATATATACATGTGCTCACCAAAGAGCTGGGTAAGGATACGGGCATAAGATGTCTCGGCACATCCTGCGCAGCTTCCTGAGAACTCAAGAAGAGGCTGGTTGAACTGGGATCCCTTAACGGTCGTATCAGCCGGCATTCCAGGCTTCTTGCTTACGTTGGCAACCAGGTAATCAAATACCGGCTGCTGATCAAGCTGTGATTCCTGAGGCACCATGGTGATAGCCTTTGCAGGACATACTGTGATACATTCACCGCATCCCATACAGTCAAGGGGCGTCACGCTCATTGCAAACTTATACGCACCGGCCTTAGGCTTAATATCGGCGCACTTGAGATTAGCAGGGGCAGCTTTAACTTCCGCCTCAGTAAGCATGAAGGGACGGATCGTGGCATGGGAACATACGAACGAGCAGGTATTGCACTGAATACACTTCTGGGCGTCCCATTCCGGAACCATTACTGCTGTACCGCGTTTCTCATAAGCAGCAGCACCCAATTCGAACTGGCCGTCCGCATTATCTTTGAATGCAGATACAGGAAGGCTGTCTCCATCCATTAAACCGATCGGATTCATCAGTTCCTTAACCATCCTAATTGTTTCCGGACGGCCGGTGAGTTTTGCTTCAGGGGCATCTGCTTCAGGGTTGGACCAGGAAGCAGGAACTTCTACTTTGTGAAGGGCATTTACTCCGGCATCAATTGCTTTGTAGTTCATCTCAACAATTGCATCACCCTTACTGCCGTAGGATTTCTTGGCAGCAGACTTCATGAAGCTGACTGCGTCGTCTATCGGCATAACTTTTGCTAATTTGAAGAAGGCAGACTGCAGGATTGTATTGGTACGTTTGCCCATACCGATTTCTTCTGCCTTATCAATAGCATTGATTGTGTACAGGTGGATCTTGTTGTCTGCAATATATTTCTTTGCAGCAGCATTCAGCTTAGACGTCAGTTCTTCGTCCGACCACTGGCAGTTAATCATGAAGATTCCGCCGGGCTTAACATCCTGAACCATCTTAAATCCTTTAAGGACATACGACGGGTTATGGCATGCTACAAAGTCAGCCTGATTGATGTAATAGGGGCTCCTGATCGGCTTGTTGCCGAAACGAAGATGGGAGATAGTGATACCGCCGGTCTTCTTGGAATCATACTGGAAATATGCCTGGATGTATTTATCCGTGTGATCACCGATGATCTTTGTCGAGTTCTTGTTGGCACCTACGGTACCATCGCCGCCAAGACCCCAGAATTTGCACTCCACTGTTCCTACAGCAGATGTAATAGGAGCCGGCTTAACTTCAGGCAGGCTTAAGTGGGTAACGTCATCAACAATACCGATTGTGAAACGCGTTTTGGGAGCATCCTTCTTGAGTTCCGTGAATACGGCAAATACGGATGAAGGCGGTGTATCCTTGGAGCCAAGGCCATAACGGCCGCCTGCGAGGATGACATCGTTCAAGGCTGCTTCACGAAGTGTTACTGCAATATCAAGGTAAAGAGGCTCGCCCAATGCGCCAGGCTCTTTTGTACGGTCAAGAACAGCAATTTTTTTAACTGTCTTAGGAAGGACTTTCAGGAAGCTGGAGGAAACCCAGGGACGGTATAAGCGGACCTTGATAAGTCCGACTTTCTCCCCGGCAGCTGTTAAGTAATCAACAACTTCCTCTGCTACGTCACAGATGGAACCCATTGCGATAATGACGCGCTCAGCATCAGGAGCACCGTAATAATTGAACAGATCATAATCCGTGCCAAGCTTTTTATTTACCTTAGCCATGTATTTTTCTACAACAGCAGGTAATTCATCGTATACGGTGTTACAGGCTTCACGGTGCTGGAAGAAAACGTCTCCGTTTTCATGGGATCCGCGCATCGCAGGATGTTCCGGGTTGAGTGCATGCTTACGGAAAGCTTCGACAGCATCCATATTGCACATTTCCTTTAAATCCTCATAATCCCATGTTTCGATTTTCTGAATTTCATGGGATGTACGGAATCCATCAAAGAAGTTAATGAAAGGAACTTTACCTTCGAGTGCTGCAAGATGTGCAACAGGGCTTAAGTCCATAACTTCCTGTGTATTGGTCTCGGCCAACATAGCAAATCCTGTCTGGCGGCAGGCATATACGTCACTGTGGTCCCCAAAAATATTCAGTGAATGGGAGGCTACTGTACGGGCTGTTACATCGAATACGCAAGGAAGCTGTTCCCCTGCGATCTTGTACATATTCGGGATCATCAGAAGAAGGCCCTGTGATGCTGTAAATGTTGTAGTAAGGGCTCCTGCTGCAAGCGAACCGTGAACGGTTCCTGCGGCACCCGCTTCAGACTGCATTTCAACAACCTTAACCTGGTTGCCGAAAATGTTTTCGCGTCCCTGAGCGGACCACTGGTCAACATAATCTGCCATGGGGCTTGATGGTGTGATCGGGTAGATTCCGGCAACTTCCGTGTAAGCATACGCTACATGTGCTGCTGCTGTATTACCGTCCATTGATTGTTTGGATCTTGGCATATTCAAATTCCTCCTTATTGATTAGCGGTATTACCGTTAATAGTGATATTCCCGGCCCATAAGCGACTTAATTTTCTCCGAATCGGGGAATTATGTATCGCCGTCCATCACAGACGTAAAGAACCGCATACATTATATCATACGGCGGGTCTTGTGTTCCTAAATTTGCAAGGTAAAGCATCAGATTATCGTTAATAAAAAAGGAATTTCACTTTTCAATCAATGGGAATGGTGATTCTGTTGTTATTCCTATGGTATGATAAAATTTACAGAATTGTATCTGCAAAAGGAGTGAAAAAACATGAGTATTTCTTATCAGGGTCCCGTCGTATTGATTATCATGGACGGAATAGGCCTCAGAGACTCTACCATCGGCAATGCAGTCAGTATGGCTTATAAGCCTGTCCTTGACAATTGCCTCAAAAACTATCCCGTCCAGAAGCTTAAGGCTCACGGTACTGCTGTCGGACTTCCTTCCGATGACGACATGGGCAACTCCGAAGTCGGCCATAATGCGATCGGCGCCGGCCAGGTCTATGCCCAGGGCGCCAAACTTGTAAATGAATCCATAGCTACAAAGGCCCTTTATGAGAGCCCCATATGGAAAGCTCTCATTTCCGGAGCCAGAAACGGGCATACTCTTCATTTCATCGGACTTCTTTCCGATGGGAATGTCCACTCGCATATTGACCACCTTCTCAGAATGCTCGAGCAGGCTAAGCTTGAGGGCGTTTCCCGGGCCCGCGTCCATATCCTGCTGGACGGACGCGATGTCGGCGAGACAAGCGCACTCAAATATGTTGCCCAGCTTGAAACCAAATTATCCGAGCTCAGTGATGCTTCGACAGATTACAGGATCGCATCCGGCGGCGGACGTATGATGATCACAATGGACCGGTACGGCGCCAACTGGAAAATGGTCGAAAACGGATGGAACACCCATGTGCTGGGCAAAGGCCGTGGTTTTGCATCAGCTTCAGACGCGATTGAGACTTATCGCAAAGAGATACCCGGAGTAATCGACCAGGATCTTCCTGCTTTTGTGATAACAGAAAATGCCAAACCCATAGGAACCATGGAAGACGGGGACAGCGTGATCCTGTTTAATTTCAGGGGCGACCGTGCACAGGAAATCACAAATGCATTCGAGGCTGACGAGTCTTTTGATAAGTTTGACCGCGTCCGGGTTCCCAAAGTCCTGTATGCCGGCATGCTTGAATATGACGGTGACCTGCACATACCGAAGAATTACCTGGTTTCCCCTCCTCTCATCCGGAATACCCTCGGAGAACTTCTTGCCGACAAAGGCGTAGCACAGCTGGCAATTTCCGAGACACAGAAATTCGGACATGTTACATATTTCTTTAACGGCAACCGCGCCTCCAAATTCAACGAGGACCTGGAGGAATATATTGAAGTCCTGTCAGACGTCCTTCCCTTTGAACAGCGTCCCTGGATGAAGTCCGCCGAGATTACAGATGTTCTTCTTGCAAAAATCAAGGAAAACAAATTCCCCTTCATGCGCGTTAACTTCCCCAACGGCGATATGGTCGGACACACGGGAATACTCGAATCCACGATCATTGGTGTCGAGTCTGTTGATATTGCCTTAAAGCGCCTGTTGGCCGCCATCGACAAAGTCGGCGGAATGGCCATCATTACGGCGGACCACGGCAATGCGGAAGAAATGTATGAGCTCTCCAAATCCGGCGAGCCGCAGAAGGATGAGACCGGCCGCATCCGCGCCAAGACAAGCCACACGTTAAATCATGTTCCCTGTATTTTCTATGATAATACCCCGAACAGGGATGCATATGAAGTGGTTGAAAGCAACGATTACGGTCTTTCAAACCTTGCCTCCACCATTTCCAAACTTCTCGGGGTTGAGCCTCTTGACTGCTGGAACAAGGCCATGATTATCAAAAAGTAAAATTACTCTTTTATTGTTCACGATGGACCGCCCCGCTGCAGTATATGCTGCTTTGGGGTGGTCCTTTTTTTGCCTGGCGCCCCCCATCCGGGGAGAAAGCACAAAAAAATCCTCTGCGCAGCATTTCACTGCTGCACAGAGGATTATAAATACAAGTCATAACCGGGGGGGCAGGAGACCTCAGGCAGCCGGGGTTGCGGCAGGCGGTGTCACTGTTGGTGTCCCGGCAGGAAGTGTAACGATGCCTGTCAGCGGATCCATTGGACAGATTGTGCCGTCCGGAGCGAGAACTCCTATGTTGATCTTCTCTGTAATTGCATTATACGTACTCTTTGAGGCAAGCTCGCGCTTTACTTCCACGCCGTCTTTATAATAGATTTTATAGCATTCTGCAGTGATCCGGTCATGGGGAGCCCTGAGCTGCTTCGGTTTTGTACCGACAGGAGTGAGCGGATCTGCTACATATTCAACTGGTCCGGGAGGTGTATCCGATGTAACGACGCCGACGACTTTGATGGTCATCCCGTCCGCGACCGGACGGCCGTAGAGTGAAACCGTTACCTTAAAATTTTTGTAGTATGCGTGAATCGCGACCGGGTACTCCGAGTTATTGGTGAACTGGAAATTGACTCCGTCCCATGTAACGGTCGCATCCGAGCCTTTATCAACATACGCACTTGGCCACGAATGCGGATGACGCTCGTCAACCTTGAGGTCGGCCATCAGCACGCTGTGGTACATAGTGCCGCTGACCTGGCAGATACCGCCGCCAAGTTCCTGGCGCGTCGTACCCTCATATATTCCGACAGCCTCTTTAAATCCTCTTTCGGCTGTACGCTGTCCAACAACATCGTTGTAATTGAAAGACTCACCAGGCTGAAGGACAAAGCCGTCTATGATCTTACAGACAAGGTCTATATTGATATTGCGGTTTTCGACTTCGGTTGTTACGGTGGTGGTTGTGGACACAAGCCCCAAATTCGCAGCAAGTAAATCCTTGGTAATCTTCGGCTCAACTACCGTAGTTGTAACCGGAATAGACTTCACATATTCTTTGTTATCGATCGCAGCTTTTACAGCTGAAATCGCTCCATCGATATCAACATCCAGACCCGGGACGGAGTCCGAAATCACAAAACTCAGCGCCGTCTTATCAAATGATGAAGCGGCAGCATCGACAGGAACAATTACGAGCGGATCCAAAAGACCGTGAACCGCCTCGTCTATTTGCGCCGTATCGGCGGTATATTCCGTAGTGAAGTCTTTGGTAGTCGCTGCAAGGGACACAAGCGTCTCATATCTTTCGACAAGTGCTTCCGCTTCGGCGGTCTTCGTGCTTGTCCGGTTATAATTATATGCTTCGTCGATAACAGCCGGAAGATTGGAGGTAATTTTGATTACGGAAGAATCGAGCGGATATTCCACGCCGTCAACAGTCAGAGTAATAGCAACGTCAGGTGCATCCAAAGCAGGCTCCCCCGCAAATACAGCAGCAGCTTCCTCCTTGGTTTTGCCGGACATGTCCACCCCGTTAATCGTAATACCGGGATAAATCGTCTGCACATCCAGAACTTCTTTTAGTTCAACTACAGTCATTTTTTTCGTTTGCCCGCCGGAAATCACAACTGGATATGTCTTCTCCTTGGTGGCAAAATAGTATGTTGCTGAACCGGCCGCGGCAACAACGACCAGAGCAACGGCAGCCAAAATAATTGCCTTACGTGTGCTGTTTTTTGTCTTGTTAGATTTTTTCATTTAGAAGTAACCCCAAACCTTTCGAGATGTTTGCTCATTAAACTATATACATGCGGCAATGCAGCAAAGCATTGCCGGAAAGCTCTATCTATAAAGTTACTATAACAAGTGCATTCTTGCAATACAATCCGTAATGTTTTAAAAAAATTAACACAGGCGTAACGTAGGATTATACATATTTATCACACCAACATATGCATATTTGCGTTGCCAAATTTTCATCGAAATTATGTTTTTGTTTTTATTGTGACGTATAATGAGATTTATATCCTTTCGCCCAATGCATCAAATGCATTATAGCTTCATTCGAGGAAATCATAAATAGATGGTTACAAAGCTCCACAGACATATGGGGGCAATGATTCGCAAAAACGTGATTGCTTCTCTTCCCCAGGATCAATCCATTCGAATTTCACCCTTTTGGTACGCACTTGGCAATATGCTTCCCGATATATCATGGCTTCCTGTTACGCATCCGCATTTCGAGGCCCGCTCTGCATCCTACATCCGGAAAAAACTCGATTTGTCTTTGAATAAGCATCGCGAGCATGACTTGGAACAATTTATTATTTCGCCTGTATTTTCCCTTCGCCTTGGAATCGTCAGTCACTATATGTGTGATTTCTTCTGCGTGGCACATCAGGGTTCCGGTATCAACGGGGCCAAACGTCATTTGGATTATGAACATGCTATGCGGGATTACTTTTACGAGCACAAAGCAGAGATTGAATCACTGTGCCGCTTCAATCCTACCGATCCGGATACACAGGCCATTCATGCAACATCGGAGTCTCTTCTGGAATTATTCGAGAACTGGCACGACCAGTATTCGCTCAGCCAGTCAACTTTTCTTCGTGACTTCAATGCATTTCAAATATCTGCGTCCGAGCAAACGACAGCCTTCCTTACCGATATTCAAACAGCCATTGAATGCTGCACCTCCCTTATATGCGCCTTTGCCGAACCCGCTGCAGAACCTGTTCCTGTGGCCTGCCGGATAGATTAATGAAGTATCTCTGCATTTTCGATATGGATAATACGCTTTTATCGCCCGATAAGAGTATTTCTTTGGCTAACATGGAAGCACTCGGTGCGCTCCGGGCTCTTGGTGTCGGAGTCTCTATTGCGACAGGACGCAGCCCTTTTCTGATCGGCAAGTATGTGAAGATGCTTTCCCTTACCCTTCCGGTCATCACCTGTAACGGCGGAATGCTCATTACAAGCGATAATTCAACGATTATCCGGGAAAACCCCATTCATATACCCATTCTTCGTCCGCTGCTTTTGTACCTGTTGGAACAGAAGGCGGATTTTCTTATGTATTCCGGACATATGGTATATTATGCCACCGGGAGTGCCCGTATCAAGCTGTTCCATGATTATAACAAGTCAGTATCTTCCGGAAAAAGGGCTCCCCTTCATGAGTTTGCCTTTTCTGATTTGGAGAAAACTTTACCTGATATCAACAAAATACTGCTCTATTCCCCCCGTCCGGATCAGTATGCATATTTGAAGGGTATTCCCGGACTTGAGGTCCTTTTTTCCATGGACAAATCCCTCGACATCATGCAGGATGGTTCGACCAAAGGGAACGGTGTATTATCCCTGTCAAAATATCTGGGTATCCCTGTCGAAAACATTGCCGTCTTCGGCGACCAGGAGAATGATATCAGCATGTTTACGTGCGGGGCCCTGGGAATTGCGATGGGCAACAGCTCCGAAGAAGTTAAACAAAAAGCCCGGTACATAACCGGAACCAATCTGGAATCCGGTGTTGCACAGGGCATTTATAAGTATGTGATTCCTTATTTCGGGCTCAAGGTCTGATCAGAAGTCTCAAACGGTTCTAAATCGGCACCTTCGATATGCATTTTCTTTTTCCGGAAAGAGAAGTACTTGCTGAGGAAAAAATTGATCGGGGTCGTAATCAGCACATTCAGGAACGGAACATATTCCTTTGGAATGGAAAATAGTTCCACCCATGCCCAGGCAAGGAAAACGGAAAATAAAAACGTGAATCCGTAACTTGCAAAGAAACGGAACACAGCTCCGTGCGCCGCCTTTGTCGCTTCCTTCTTGAACACCCACACCCGGTTAAGGATATACGCATTCAATACGCTGATGATAAAAGCCATGACATTGGCGATCTGATAATCATAACGGAAAAGAAAAGACACCAGGATGTTTGTAGAATGCGTCCCGTCCGGGAAACGTTTGAAAATCCACAGCACAAAGTAGTACACAATCAGGGAGATCAGAAAGTTCGTCCCGCCGACAATGCAGAACTTGAAAAACTGATGGAATTTCCTGTAGAATTTTGTATCATATAGTTTTTGGAGCATTTTCCTCATTGCAGGCACGATTACCTTTCTTTCACAAAATCCGTAATTACTTCAACCATGCGGTCCAGGCGGACCTTGTCCATGCCGGGATATACGCCGATCCAGAACGTCTGATTCATGATGACGTCCGTATTTGTCAGTTCACCGACTACGCGGTATCCTTCACCAGAGGCGCGAAATGTGTCAAAACATGGATGGTATATCAGGTTCCCGGCAAAAAGCATGCGGGTCTGAATGTTTTTGCCTTCCAGTTCGCGCACAATCTCTTCCCTGGTAAAGTCGGCGTCCCCGCGGATGGTCAGAAGGAATCCAAACCAGCTGGGCTCGGAATACTCTGTTGCCTCCGGAAGTACAAACACGTCGGAAAGGGGATCAAGCTGATCACGAAGGTACTGCCAGTTTTTCCGGCGGGCCTCCACAATTGCAGGGAGCTTTTTAAGCTGTTCGACACCGATTGCCGCCTGCATTTCAGTCGCCTTAAGATTATAACCCAGATGGGAATATACATACTTGTGATCATACCCCTGCGGAAGTTCGCCGTACTGTCCGTCAAAACGGTGATGGCACGTGTCGTCCTTGCCGGATGCGCAGTAACAGTCGCGACCCCAGTCGCGGAAAGACTCAACGAGGCGGCGCAGCTGTGCGCTGTTGGTATAAATCGCGCCGCCCTCCCCCATCGTCATATGGTGCGGGGGGTAGAAGCTTGATGTACCCAGGTCGCCGATCGTACCGGTAAGTTTTTTGCCTTTCGGCATCTCATAGATACTTCCGAGCGCGTCGCAGTTATCTTCGATCAGCCACAGGCTGTGTTTTTTACAGAACGCCGTTACGGCCCGCAGGTTAAAAGGGTTGCCAAGCGTATGTGCCGCCATAACCGCTTTTGTCCTGGGGGAAAGCGCTGCTTCCAGCTGCGTCACATCCAGGTTGTAGGTCGGCAGGGTGACATCAATGAATACCGGAATGGCACCGTACTGCATGATCGGCGCTACTGTCGTCGGGAATGCACAGGCCACAGTGATGACCTCATCGCCCGGCATGATGCGGCGGTCCTTCAGCGTCGGTGAAGTAAGGGCCATGAAAGCCAGCAGGTTGGCTGACGAACCTGAATTAGTCAGACTGCAGAAAGAAAGTCCCAGGTACCTTGCAAACTCCGTTTCAAACTGGAGGCAGTACTTACCGGCAGTCAGCCAGAAATCCAGGGAAGAATCGACAAGCGAGACAACTTCCTTCTCGTCAAAATATCTTCCGCCGTAAGAGATACGGTCTCCGGGCTCATATGGCTTCTTCCCGCCGAACTGTTCCTCGTAATAGGAACGGGTCAAGTCGAGAATCTGTTCGCGAAGTTCCTTTGCTTTCTCAAGTGACATGATGATTCTCCTCGTACAACCCTTTTATTTGTTGATTAATTCCAAAACATTATTGCAGATCAGCTCAATATCCTCTTCCGTCAGATTGTGGGCAGCAGGAAGTACAACGCCTCTTTCGAAGAAACGTCTGGCAACCGGGTTGTCGAAACGCTTTTCTGCAGCATAGAGCGGGAATGTGCTCATCGGAGGAAATCCTGTCCTTCCATGAATATTGCATTTCTTCAGTTCGCTGATTACATAAGCGCCGTCGCATTTCACTTCGTCTTTGAGGAACAGGGAAGGATAAGTATAGTTAGCAATGGTATTCTCCTTTTCCCTGACCATTTCAATCATCGGATGCGAGGAAAGCTTATCTGAGAATGACTTATATATTCTTCTCTTATTTGCAACAAGTTCGTCGATTCTTCTAAGCTGAATCGTAGCCATCGCAGCAGGCAGGCTGCCGATCGTATACTGATAACCTATCTGATCCGACCAGAAAGCGCCGCAGCGGTCCGTTCTTCCCATGGAAGAGAGCAGCTTGGCATTTTTGTACAATTCTTCATCATCTGTTACAAATATACCGCCCTCGCTTGCTGCAGCGATCTTGGCACCCTGGAAGCTGATGCATCCAATGTCACCGAAAGTGCCGCATTTTTGGCCTTTGTAGGATGCACCGAGTGCAGGTGCCGCGTCTTCGATAATCTTAAGGTTGTGTCGATTGGCCACGTCCCTGATTTCGTCCATGTCCGCAGGAATACCGAAATTATCAACAATCATGATTGCCTTGGTCGCAGGGGTAACTGCACGCTCGATGGCAGCAGGATCAATGCAAAGCGTTACCGGGTCGATATCTACGAAAACGCAGGTTGCGCCGGTATATGTTATTGCATAGGCAGTTGCGACCCAACTGTGATCCGTCACAATGACTTCGTCGCCTTTTGTAAGGCCGAGGGCTGCCGCCGCAAGATGCAGTGCCTGTGTGCAGCAATTTGTACCAATCGCATATTTTACACCAAGATAGTTCCTTACTTCCTCTTCAAATCCTTCCATATATTTTGTACAGTTTTCATACCATCCCTCGCGGGCGGCCTGCGCAACATATTCGACTTCCCTGTCGGTAACCCAGGGTCCGGCAAAGGCAAGTTTCTTTTCTGATACCTTTAACATATAATTTCTCCTTCAAATATTATAAAAATAATTTTCTCATACGTGCGGCTGCTTCGTGCAGCACCTGGTCATCTTTGGCAAAGCAGAAGCGTGCCATTGTCTCCCCGCCTGAGTTGTGATAGAACGACTGTCCCGAAACGGATGCAACACCGGACTTTTCCAGGAGCCACATGCATTTTTCCTTGCTTGTCGTACCCTTTGCGCGTGCAATATCCGCGAGCACATAATAGGCACCCTGAGGCACATAAGGCGATAAGCCGCACTCCGTAAGTGCCGTGCAGATCAGCTCTCTTTTCACTATGAATTCCTGCTGCAGCCCGTCGTAAAAACTTTGATCCAGCCGATTAATCGCGTTTGCAACGGCAAACTGCAGGGGGGCCGGTGCACACACATAAATCAGGTCGCTGGCCATGCCGATCAGTCTGGCATTTGCTTCACTGGCAATGGCATAACCAATTCTCCAGCCGGTTATACTGAATGTCTTGGAATAGCCCGAAATCGTGATGACGCGGTCTTTGATTTTTTCAATGGATCCGGGACTTACGTGTTCCCGGTTATCATATGTGATGTATTCATAGATTTCGTCCGTGAATATAAAGAGATCGTGACGAATACAGAAGTCACCGAGTACATCCAGCTCTTCACGTGTAAATACCTTGCCGCAGGGGTTGGCCGGTGTATTGATAATGATCGCTTTCGTTTTCGGGGAAACTTTCTGTTCCAGTTCATCGATATCAAATGACCAGTCCGGCGGGGATAATTTGACGTATACCGGAACTAGGTCGTTCGCAAGGAGAGTATATTCATGGTATCCGTAAAACGGCTCAAACATGAGCACTTCATCGCCCGGTGCCAGAAGGGCAAAACATGCACAGTACAGCGCACCTGTTGCACCGGCGGTAACAATGATATTTTTATTCGGATCCGCATCAATTTTGTTGAAAGATTTGGCTTTGCGCGCAATGGCAGCACGGATCTCATCGATTCCGTCATACCTGGTATACTGATTGATCCCGGCACGGATTGCCTGATCAGCACCTGCAATAAGTTCCTCCGATAACGGAAGATCGCAGATACCCTGTGAAAGGTTAATCCCTCCCACTCTGTCGCATTCGATCGACATATTACGAATCTCTGACTGCATAAGATTCGCCAGTCGTTTATTCATTATTCTTTCCGCCTATATATCGCATCGTTACGGCATATCGCTCAGCATTCTCCATGTCCGGATCTTCGGCCGGATCCCAGCGAACCTCGTCCTGCATAATTACCTTGACCAAAGCTTTTTTGTTTTTGAGCTCAAATCCGCACCGGCGGTACAAATCCTGGGCCTGCTTATTATCAATACCGGTAGACAACTCAATATGGTCAAGATTGATTACATTAATGCCCCACCAGAGCAGTGTCCGGATTGCAAAGGTCATGATCCCGGGATATACACCGTGAACCCCCCGCAATATGGAATCAATCTCCGCCGTCCGGTCTTCATAATGGAAAGAGGAGCATCCGACATGCCCAATGTAACGGCCTTCAAGTGTCATAATCATGAACAGCAGACGGTCATCCCGGCCGATAATGAGATTATCCAGCCATTTTTCCGTCCGGTCAACGGTTATATCAAATACACTGTCTGAAATGGAAGGATTCTCTGCCCGCCAGTTGCCCATAAGCAGGGCGCAGTCCTTTATCGTCTTGCGGTAATCCGAAGTTATAGGCCGTAAATAAGCAATAAGCTCCCCCGCGTCATCATAGACCGGTAATTCCTTGAGGATATGATACTTTGCCTTGCACTTGTAACTATCAAGTGTTTCCTTGATAAAGGCACGGTATTCATCTGCACATGTCAAATTACCTGTTTCATTCATGATTAACTGACTCCTCTTCTTCTTCAAAATTCAGTCTTTCATCTTCTACGACTAACGGCCGTTTCATGACACGAATGTTGATGCTATTGATACACTCGCCCAAAAATCCGATAAAAAACAGCTGAATACCGCTCAGGAAAAAAAGACTGATCAGCATAGGGGCCATGCCCCACGGGAACGTCTCCCAGTTAAATAATTTGTAAATGAAAAATGCAAGCGCGCCCAACAGACAAAGGAAGCCGCTTATAAACCCCAAAAAAGTGGCAACCCGGGGAATCGCACTTGAATACGAGGTAAACCCGAGCATAGCGACATTATATAGCGAAAAGAAGTTGGTCTTCGTGGTTCCGCGCAAGCGTTTAGGTTGGGTGAACACGATCTCCGCCCGCTGCGGTCCCAATTCGGTAACAATGCCCCGCAGATACGGAATCGGGTCGTCCAATTTGCGAAGTGTCTGGATAAAACTTCTGTCATATAAGCCAAATCCTGTGAAATGCTCAATATGTTCTATGTCTCCGATTTTGTTAAAAATCTTATAAAAGACACTCCTGCAGAAATACATCAGAAAATTCTCCTTGCTGCTCGTCTTCTTTGTGATGACGATCTTAAAGCCTTCCTCCCATTTTTTGATGAGTTCGGGAATACATTCCGGCGGATCCTGAAAATCAGCAGCCATCTGAATCGTACAATCGCCGCTCGTCTGCGTCATGCCATATACAGGCGACTTTGATGGACCGAAGTTCTTCACATTGAATATTGCCTTAACGTTTTTATTCTCACTGCAGATCAGCCGCAGCTTATCCCGTGTTCCGTCGGTCGAAAAGTTATCAATAAACAGGAGCTCATAGCGATATCCCGACAATTCCTTTTGAAAGAGCATATCAATCGCTTCGGTTATCTGCCGGACATTATCAACCTCGTTCAGGCACGGGATCAGTATACTGATCTTCTTCATATTTTGCTCCTCAAAAAAGGTTTATAAATTCTTTGATCTGGTTCTCCATGCATAATGCAGCATCTTCACCCCTCATATAGCACTTCGTCCACTCGACGGTTTTCTCAATTGCTGTCTCAATATCAATGTGGGGTGACCATCCGAAGACAGTGTTTATTTTGGTACAATCTAGTTTTAAAAAATTCGCCTCATGAGGGCCGCCCGCGAAACGGCTCTCCCACTTCAAACCCCCGCCCCATTTTTCACAGAACAGGTCGACAAGACGTCCGGTAGAAGCACAGCCATCATCTCCCGGTCCGACATTATAGTACCCGGCAAGGCTGCTGTCCTTTGCCTGTCTTCCGGCAATCATCAGATATGCCATAAGCGAGTCAAGGACGTACTGAAAAGGCCGTGTGGAGTGCGGGTTCCGTACGATGATTGTTTGGGCGTCCCGGGCTGCGCGGACACAGTCAGGTATTATGCGGTCAACCGCAAAATCACCGCCGCCAATCACATTTCCGGCGCGGGCAGTGGATATCGCTGCATGGCCGTCCGCAAAAAATGAACGTTTGTAGCTGTGCGTCACAAGTTCGGAGCAGGATTTGCTGTTGGAATATGGATCAAAGCCATCCAACGGTTCGTTTTCCCGGTAACCCCACTCCCACTCGTTATTCTGGTATACCTTGTCCGTCGTCACATTCAGAAAGGAACGCACACAATCGCTGCTGCGTACACACTCCAGAATGTTGACGGTCCCCATTACATTGGTTTCGTATGTATAAGCGGGAGCCCGATAGGATTCCCTTACAATAGGCTGTGCAGCGAGATGAAAAACAATCTCCGGCATCGCCTCATCAAACGTCGTTTGCAGGGTCTTCAGATCCCGGATATCCCCAATAACGGAATGCATACAATTCTGTAATCCACTAATCGAAAACAGATTCGGTTCAACCGGCGGCATAAGCGAATAACCGGTAACCACGGCCCCGCTCATTACGAGCATCCTGCTCAACCACGATCCTTTAAATCCGGTATGTCCGGTAATGAATACACGCTTATTGCGAAAATAATCCATATCCGCCATTCCTGATACAACATTCAAGTCCGATATCCCTACCACAGTTTCCATGGCGCTTCTCCGTTGCTCCAAAGGCTTTCCAGCTGTTCCTTATCCCTTTGGGTATCCATGCACTGCCAGAACCCCGCATGATGGAATGCCATCAGTTCACCCTCTGCCGCAAGAGCCTCCAGAGGTTCTCTTTCAAACACGGTGGAATCCCCATCAATGTAATCAAAAACTTCAGGATTCATCACCATGAATCCTCCGTTGATCATGCTGCCGTCATTGTCTGATTTTTCGCGGAAAGACCGTACCTTGGTATTCTCTATGTCAAGTATGCCGAACCGCTGCCTTACATTGATTGATGTCAGTGTTGCAATTTTACCGTGCGAACGATGAAAATTTTCCAAATCCTTAATGTTAACGTCTGAGACACCATCACCATACGTCAGCATAAAAGGTTCATTACCAATATATTTTGAAATTTGTTTAACGCGGCCGCCGGTCATCGTATTGAGACCTGTATCCACTAATGTCACTCTCCATGGTTCAGAATAATTGTTATGTACAATCATTTCATTTTTTGCCAAGTCAAACGTAATGTCTGATGTGTGAAGAAAATAATCCGCAAAAAATTCTTTAACTAAATAGCCTTTATACCCCAGGCAAACAACAAAATCATTATACCCGTATGATGAATATATCTTCATAACGTGCCAAAGAATAGGGCGCTCACCTATTTCGATCATTGGTTTTGGTTTTAAATGGCTCTCTTCACTTATTCTCGTACCTAATCCGCCAGCCAAAATTACTACCTTCATTTGTACCACCTTTTTCGATGCATTCCGGTGCGATTATACTCAAGTAAGTCTAGCACTAATGGTCAATTCATGCCAATTGCTATTACCAGGTTATCATTTCGCTGCAATCATGTTGCTCTTGTATTCTTCTTCCGGCAGGAAGGGGAACATGTCTTCATATTTCCGGGACACAAGTGTGCCGTCCGGGAGCTTGTCGGATGATATTCTTGGAATGATCAGCTGCCACTCAGGCGTCATAACATCACAGATAACAGGACCGTCATAGTCGAGGACCTCTTTAATTTTCGCATCAATATTTTCGGTTGTATCAATTCTGACTCCCTTTATGCCATACGCTTCGGCGATCTTCAGGGAATCCGGACACCATACACCGGATTCCGGACCTTCGCCAAAAAGGCGGTTATCCATGAAATTCTTTTGCGTCTGCCGAATAAGCAGGTACCCGTTATTATTGAATATGAACACTTTGATCGGAAGGTTGTTCTGCTTAATCGTTGCAAACTCCTGAATATTCATCTGCAGGCTTCCGTCACCGGTGATTACAATCGTTTTGCCATAATGATTCGCGGCGCACGCTCCTATTCCAGCAGCCCAATAACCCATCGAGGAAAGCCCGCCGGTCGTCAAAAATCGCTGCCCAAGCTTAATTTTCCACGCCTGGCATGCTACGTGAAAACAAGATCCCGTATCAACGAGAACCATATAATCCTTATCAGCAAGCTCGCTAAGCCGTTCCGTCAGGTAGTATGAATTTACCGGTGTTTCCCGGGCATACTCAGGCAGAACGACCGGATACTTTTCTTTCCATGCTTTACATTGGGCGATCCAAGATTCATGATCCTTCATATCCGGCAGGCTGATGGAAGGCAGCAGTGACCGGATGAAATTTCTGACATCGTCACAAATTTTTATATCTATATGAATACCCGGCTTATTGAGTTCCTTGCGATCAATATCCACAACGGCTATTCGAGCATTTTTCCCGAATTGCTTTGCATCATGACCAACTGTTGAAGTTGAGAGACGGCACCCAAGGGAGAGAATCACATCCGCATTCTGAATGGCAAAATTTGCAGAGCGTTCACCGTAATTTCCCGGTCTTCCAACATAGAGATCATTAGCTGATTCAATAATATCTATACCAAGTCTTGCAGTGACAACAGGAATCCTCAGCTTTGCGACCAGTTCAAGAAAGACCGACTGGGCGCCGGAAAGCCGTATACCCTGCCCGGCAATGATAAGGGGTCTTACTGATGTCCTGAGCAGATCACCGACCTGACTAACATACTTATTCCGTTCAGATGAAAGTATTTCATTACTTCGATCCGGTGTATACTCCATTTGCAGCGCCTCAGGGACCTGCATCCTCTGTACATCAAGAGGCACATCAACCCAGACGGGGCCCGGTCTTCCGTTCATCGCAAGGTAATACGCTTTTTGCATGTAGTATTTGATTTTACTCGGATCATCTACCGTTACAAAGAACTTCGTTGCTTTTTCGACAAAAGGCTTTATGAAAATTCCTTGTACGCCATATTGCCGGATACCGCTTTTTTCCTGATACTCGACTGCGGACAAAGCTGATTGACCCGAGACAATCATCATCGGTGCCGAGTCCGTCCAACCGCCTACGAGGCCGTTGATTACATTAATACTTCCCGGACCCGCGGTAACAACGGCCAGTCCGAGTTTGCCGGTAATACGGGAATAGGCATCAGCGGACATGCCGGCGGATTGCTCATGATGTGTGCATATTGGTCTGATAGAAGGACAACGGGCAAGTGCGTCATTAAGATACATTGCCTGTCCGCCGGTAACAAGGAAAGCTGTATCGACGCCCTTATTTTTAAGAAATTCAAAAATGTAGTCCGATACCATCATAATCCTATCTCCTCCGTTTACAGCAGTGATTCAAGCAGGTAACTTGTGTCATCTATCTTGTTTTTCTGTGATAAATTCATGGCAACATCCACGACCATATCTTCCTGTCCGCCGATGACTTTGCGCTTGCCTAACTCGATAAATATATCCCTTGGGTCCACACCAAACCGGACAGACGCTCTTTTGACATGTTCACTGAATGCACTGAACACACCGGACATGCCGCTGATTAAGCTCAGTGTTGAAATGCCCTGTGTATAATTCAGCTTTTTCTCAATAATATCATCACAGATGTCCATCAGTTTATAGAGATTAACGTCTGACAATTTGCCTTGCTTCTGCAAAATCGCACAGGCGATTTCCAGCGGGCAGTTCCCGGCCCCCGCACCAAAACCACGCAGCGTTCCATCAATTATGGATGCGCCGCTGTCTAGGGCCGCCATTGTATTTGCCACAGCCATACTCATATTGTTATGCGCATGGAATCCGATGAGAAGATCGGTATTTCTGCTTAGATTTCCGATCCGCGCTTTCACATCGTCCGGCAGCATCGCACCGGCCGAATCCATAACGACTACGCCGCGGGCTCCGTATGTGCTCATTTTTCGGGCCTGTTCAAGGAGAACCTCCGGAGTAACCATATGGGACATCATCAGGACCCCATAGGTCTCCTTATTATTTTTGACAAGAAATTCAATATGCTCCCTGGTTGTATCTGCCTCCGTACAGTGGCAGCCGATTTTAAAAACATCTACACCGGCCTCCATAGCCGGTTCTAAGTTATCAGTAATTGTTCCAAATCCAGGAATCATATAGACGCCAAGCCGGGTTGTCTTCAAATTGGCTCGAGCCGCACGGATTATCTCCTCATCGGTGTGTTTGGATAATCCTACCTGTAGTGAGCTGGCGCCCAATCCGTTGCCGTGTCCCACTATAACGCAGTAGAGTCCTGCATCATCGATTTGCCTGCAGTACTCAGCAAAAATATCAATTCCTATCTGATGCTTTACTGCATGAGACCCGTCACGAAGAGTTGCATCAAAAAGCAATATGTCGTCCTTCATCGGGCACCCTCCCTCATCGCATATTTTTCAGCTATCTGAATCGCTGCACAAGTAATAATGTCCAGATTCCCTGAATATTCAGGCAGATAATCGCCACGTCCGACAACCGTGACCATCGTCGTAATCCGACCATTCTCATAAACCGGATCAAGTGTCACCCTATAACCGGGTACGTACTCTTGAATGCGCTTCTCCATATTTTTAACAGACCGGCAAATCTCCGGCATATTTGGATTGCCTACTAATGCGTAAATTGTATTATGCATAAGTACAGGGGGATTTGCAGGATTAAGCGTGATAATCGCTTTCGCATTTTTGACGCCTGTAAACTTGATGAGCGCATCTTTGGTTGTCTGTGTAAACTCATCGATATTAGCCCGGGTTCCAGGCCCCGCAGATTTGGATGAAATACTTGCCACAATTTCGAAATATTCCGTATCCGGATGTACGGAGGCAATTGCATAGGCGATGGGCACGGTAGCCTGCCCGCCGCAGGTAACCATATTTACGTTATCCTTTGTCAGGCACTCCTCCAGATTGATGACCGGAATACACATCTCCCCAACCAGGGAAGGCGTTAGATCGACAGTAAATTTGGATAATCCCTTAAGAATGGGCGCATGCACCAGATGCACAGCAGCAGAAGTCGCATCAAAAACAATATCACAGCAATCCGGATCCGTAATGATTGCATCAATGGATTGATCAGATAAAGGTACCCCGAGATTGGCAGCAAACCTCATGCCGGGTGAATCATAATTCCTTCCGGTAAATAAAAAACATTCCAAAACACTGCTCCGCTGTATTTTGACAAGTAGATCCGTGCCGATGTTTCCTGTTCCAATAATTGCTACTTTAACTTTGCTCACTTCTCACCTGCTTAATAAAGCATTGTAGTATGGCAGCCACTAACACTAACATGATTTCCAGAGTGCCCGGCTGGATGAGTGCCCTTCTTTCCTGTTCCCTGCTATTTCTGACCTGCATCCTGGCCAGTCTTTTCTATCTCTTCCCTGGTCCTGGTAAGATCATTGTCGAGAATTGCATTCATCTGCGTTACCCTGTAGATCATGTTTTTCAGTTTGGAATAGGTGATCGTCAGTGCGAAGGAAATAATCAGGTTAAGAATGATGCCGAGAAAGAATACAAGATTGAGCGGGAGTCCAATGCCGATGGATGTCGCCATCCATGTAAGAATGTCCGGAAAGATCGAAAGCAGAAGGATAACGATTCCGCTTATAATCCAGACAAGTGCATATTTGAATTCAATCTGCTCCCGGCGCAGCTTGGAAACCACATAGAAGAGAAAGCTCAGGATAATAAGTGCAACAAATATTTGTGTAAATAGACTCATACTGACAGTCCCCCCATTATTACTTGTGCCTCTTTAACCGTGATACCAGAATAGAGATCGTTACTTTCATCATGTAGTATATCGGTTTGAAAAACCGGATGGAACTGACGCCAATTTGCCTTTCACGCATGACAACGGGAATCTCCCTGATTCGGAATTTGTGGCGGTACAGGTCCGCGATTGTTTCCGGTTCGGGATAGTCTTTGGGATAATAAGAAGCAAAAACATGCATGACTGCCTGATCGCAGGCACGAAACCCTGACGTCGCATCGGTAATGTCGAGCCCTGTACTTCTCTTAAGGATTGCATCCAGCCAGAGAATGCCCGCACGCCGCAGCCCGGATGACTGGAAGCCTTCCCGCTCAATGAATCGGGAACCAATCGTGAAGTCGGCCTGCCCGTCAACAATCGGCTGGATAAGAACATCCAGATATGCCGGGTCATGCTGTCCGTCACCGTCGATCTGGATTGCGATATCATATTCATGACGAATGGCATAAAGGTATCCCGTCTGGACGGCGCCGCCAATGCCAAGATTATTGCAAAGATGAAGTGCGTTCAGCTTGTTGTCACTGCACACTTGGGCGGTATGATCCTTCGATCCGTCATTCACAATAATATAGTCATAACTCGGAGCCTTTTGCCGGATTTCCGCTACGAACTCAACCAGATTATCAGCCTCATTGTATGCAGGAATAATCAACAGTTTTTTCATATATAGTTACTTTCTTTCTATTATTTTAGTTGAATTATATCATACCATATGTAATTTAACTTTTATTTGATTTATAGCTCAAAGCATATACAGCAGCAAAGAAACGAGCAACAGGTATAGGCCACAATCGTCCAAAAATGCTTCTATCCTCATCTTGTCTGCGATTATCCTTTATGCCATTACTAGTCTCCGAAAGATTATGTATGCGATGAAAAAAAGAATTCTTCTAAGGTAGACAAAAGTTCCCTGCATATCTGCGATGCGAAACCAGGCATCCCAGTCCAGATTAATTGAGAAAGATGTGTTGAAGCGAAATTTCGGAATAAGAGATTTATGATACGTTACAGCAGGACAACAGACAGGATTGCCAAAGGAAAGTATCATTTGTTTTGACCAATGGTGCTTGAATCCCGGATGCAAATACATCGGAAGCAGCAGTAATCTTTTGATAAGCAGGTTCAAATTAATTTTACGAACTTTGTAATCAATTAATTCCGCATAGTCAGAAAATATGATTGAATTATCAGGATATCTCTCCGCTGCAGCCTTGAGAGCTTTAGCATAATCCGCATGAAATACATCATCCTGATGCGCTAAAGTAACATATTCAGAGTCAGCTGATGCCAATGCAAAATTCCAATCATTGGCAATTCCCAATTCAGAAGAATTAACAATGACGGGAATATCGTACTGCAAAGCTATTCGATCAAGCCATTGCGAAGGCGTGGATGTTGATATAAGTATCTTACTGGATTCACGCTGGTTTATACGAGACTGAAGACTTGCTTCAAGATGTTCGGATTTCTTGTAGGCCAAGACAACAAATGTGTGACTAAACACTGAAATTACTCCTTATTTCCATTGCAGTACAACCTTAAAAATAATTGAACTGCGTGCATTTTCGGATTTGATAAATAACTGAGATTGTTTTCTATAATATGGCTACGATGATATAGCGAGCCCAGGATGCCTGAATTATTACTGATGCTTTTTCCAACTTACACATCACCTCTTTCATGTTCAGCTCTGGAAGTAAGGATCGTCCATATAAAGATACCAGCATAAAGCAGAAATTGAATCACCATGACTATAAAATAAGACATTGCGGCTCCGAATAGACCGATTTGAGGAATCAGTAATAGTGAAATAATTAAAGCTGCAATCAAATCCACCAGTAATATATATAATTGAACCCTCGTAATACGCAAGGTTGTCAGCGCAACAGAAAGAACAACGGCGATGCTGCTGAACATTGCCCCGACAATTACAATGAGAAGTAACGGAATATATTCCTTCAACTCAAGTCCATACAACAAGAATAACAATTTATCTCCCCATAAATAGCAAACAAATGTAAATAATCCTGTAAACAAAACTATCAATAATATTATTTTTAATATTACAGAGAAAAACCGCTTCATCTGAGAATTGTCTCGAAAGTGTGCCAGATGAAGCAGAAATGACTGAATAATAATTTGGCTAAACAAAGAGATAGACGTACCGGGCATAACAATAATATTATATATAGTCTGACTTTCTTCTGTAAGACTGCTGTCAATTACATATTTGGGTACATTGACGACAACGAGTGAAATGAATGATACCGCGAACACCGGAAAGCACGCCATAAAAAGCTTTATGATTTTACCTTTAGAAAAAACGGGAGCAATTGACTCTTGTTTTCTTGCAAATGGTAAGTCAACAAGAAGTAATGGCAAAAACCCGGAGAGGAGCAAAATCAGACTCGACATGAGCAGGCTCTTGCTCAGAATCATAGTAATGACAAATGAGAAGATAGAAATCAAAGCACGAATCGTCATTGAAATACCAGCGATGTAAAGCTTTCTATTCTTTTGAAGGGTGCCATAGAAAACATCTGATATAGCTTCAGTTGCTTTATATGCGACTAATAGACATACAACCGCGGATTTGTATATACTATATCCATTGATAATACAAAACCCAACACCAATTATCATCATCATCATTATTGTGACGAGCCTTACGGAGACATATACGCCTGCAGGAAATACGTTTCCTGTATCTGTAACTTGATAATTTCTGATTCCATAGAGACCAACAGTAAGTAGGATTAGTGACGTGGTAAAAGCAATAGAAAAGACACCACCATCATTGACACCCAAAATCCTGACTACAGCCATAAGAAACAGTAACGACGTCAGCGTATTTGAGGCATTTCCGACAGCATTCCAGAAAAAATGCTTTATCTCAGTGGCCGGCTTATGTTCATCTTGCGTCATGCATAATTACCCGATAAAGGCAGATGTAAAAAATCATATTCAAAGCCATTAGCCCTCCAAAAGAAGTTCGAATTCAGCAGGATGCTGCATATCATTATTTATTGGGACGGAATTCCCAATTCTGACAATTCTCATTCACAACATTGTAGTCATTCTTTGAAGGAAGCATTGTCTTTATAGTCTGCAGGATAATCTTCATATCAGATAAAAAACTATAGTTTTTTATATACATCATGTCGAATCTGAGCTTATCCTCCGGATCAGAATTATACTTACCATAAATCTGCGCAAGCCCCGTTAGTCCTGCTTTCACCTTTAGTCTTTGATGATATCCGGGAATGTTGTCCTCGAATTCGCCTACCGTCGTTGGACGATCTGACCGAGGTCCGACTACCGATAAGTCGCCTTTCAAAATATTCAGGAATTGAGGCAGTTCATCGAGATGCATATTGCGAAGTTTTTTACCGATTTTGGTAACTCGAGGGTCATCCAGACTTGATTGATATGCTCCGAATTTCTCTTCAGCGGAATCAATCATCGTTCTGAACTTATATACTTTATAAATTCTTCCCGACTGTGTAATTCGCTCCTGAGAATATAATGTGGGTCCATGGGAATCCATGCGGACGAGCAGTGCGATAAAAAGTAGGACAGGTGCTGTAAATATCAGAGCAAACAGAGAGAAAAAAACATCAAATATTCGTTTCAACGTACGTTGCTGAAAGGTCAGCCCCAGACTGTCAATCATGAATGTCGGCATATCTTGAAACTGTATAATCCGGAACTTCGTATATATCAAGTCAGTAAACTGTGGTACAACATAAATCGTCTTGTCCAGATTGGCACAGTGAAGAAATAGCTGCGAACGATCCGCCTCATTCACCAGGGATGATACCATTACTTCCGTGCTGTGTTTGATCAGCTTAAATACGCCCGGAAGATCATCTGCCAGTGTATATCCCAAATAATTGATATGAAGCGTTTTCAACTCACTGCATACTTTCATATATAAGCGATCCGCGTCTTCTGCTGTTGCCGCTACAATAAGCAATTTCCCTTTAGAATAAATAGCTTTGCTGATCCTTAAGCATACACTCGACCACAATACCGTACCCCCCAGCATCAGAACGGCACCCAGGGCTAAAGCCCAACGTGAAAACATGAACCACTGAAACGCATAAGCAATAGCTGCAGACGTAACGGTAACCAGAAAAACAAATTGAAGTGCTGAAGCGAAAACGTCTGTTTGGCTCTTTCGGAAAAAGTGTGTCATGCCAAAATAATCAATGTAGAGCAGCGCAGCCAACGTCAGCAAAGGTGCGGCGTGAAGGTAGTCGGAAATATTCAAAGCGAAAGTCGGAAGTGCAGGGTCATATAGAAGGTATACCGGAGCAACAAACGAAACATTAACAAGAATAAGTTCCACAAAAATATACAATAGTTTAAAAAGGTGAGCATATATCGAATTGCGTCGATTCAGCACCATCTTTTTTTCCTGATTGAGATGTCTCAAATTCATAAAGTATCCTTCCAGAGCACGTTGAAAATATGCAAAGATTTTGAATTCCCAAATGGATTAAAGATGATTGTAGCAGACTTTTGGTTTTTTTAACAGTTAAGCGAGGACTTGCTTTGGATTTTCCGAAAGCAGGATGGAGTATGTGCAGATCAGGCATTTTCCTGCCTGAATACCAATTCGAAATTTTAACACAATTCATATATACTTTGATCAAATTTATGTTATTACAAAATTTAATTATTAACTATTATTTTACATTTATTCCGCAACGATTATGCCATTATCATCAAATCTGATAATATCATCTTCTTCAAGATAATCACCTGTCTGTATCTCAATAAGTTCAAGTGGAACCCTTCCTTGATTCTCAAGCTGGTGTTTTTGACCCAGTTTAATAAACACATTCTCTCCCACAGAAACAAATTTCTCAATATCATCTATCGTTACTTTTGCCATTCCTTTAACCACTATCCAATGCTCGTTTCGGTGCTGATGCATCTGATAACTAATTTTTTTACCCTGGCTGACTATAATTCTCTTAACTTTAAATGAATTTTTTTCTTCTTCCAGCACGGTACAATTACCCCATATCCGGTAATCCTGAACATGATATTCCGTCCTGCTGTCGTTTCTTGCTTTTAATGTCTCAACAATCTCTTTGACCTTTTGTGACAGGCCTTTCTTACATATCAGCAAGGTATCCCTATTGTCTACTACAATCAGATCGTCAACGCCTATTATCGATACTAATTTGCCTTTTTCCGAGTAAACAAAATTATTACTTGACTCGATTACAATGTTGGCCGGATCAATTATATTATTGTTCTCATCTTTCTCAAAAGCATCATAAAACGAGTCGAAACTGCCAAGATCATTCCAGCCAATATCTACAGGAACAACGGTAATATTTTGACTCTTTTCCATAATTCCATAGTCTATTGATATCTTTTGATGAATTCTGCTAAAAACTTCTTTCAGATCAACGCTTGTTTCAAATGCATTGTAAATCTCTTCTGCATATTGTTTTACTTCGTTCGTAAAAAACCCGCTGTTGAACAGGAAAATCCCTGCATTCCAAAAATAACCGCCAGCAACATACGAAACAGCAACATCATGTGTTGGTTTCTCTTTATACTCATTTACCTGAAATCCATTTAGCTTTTGGTCTCCGGGTAAAATATACCCATATCCTGTGTTGGGTCCATCAGGCTTCGCCCCGAAAGTTACGATTGAATCTTTCGTTAACGGCTCTGATAACCTGATTATTTCTGCAAATTCCTGTGATTTTCGAATCATGTGGTCGGATGGGAAAACGACTATGGAATCATTGCCTTTACGGGCTATTTCACGAACACCGGCATATATGGCAGGCAAAGTATTTTTCGGTTCCGGCTCAACAAGTATGTTTGCTTCATTGTATGCAATACCTAATTCACCAATAGAGCCCATAACAAGAAACTTATACTTTTCATTCGTCACTACATATATGTCATCTATCCCGGCTAATAGGAGGCCTCTTTCAAATGTGCTTTGAAATAATGATGGCACGCCTTCACGTAATTTTATGAATTGCTTTGGAAACCGGTCACGGCTTAACGGCCAAAGCCGTGTACCGCTCCCGCCTGCAAGAATGATTACTTTCATCAATATACCTCTATCATCCGTTAAGAATTATGGGAATTACCATCTACAAAGCTATCGAAAGATTTTTTGATACCGTCCCTAAGTTCAACCTTATACTTCCAGCCAAGACCTTCAAGTTTGCTGACATCCAGCAGTTTTCTGGGTGTACCGTCAGGTTTATCGGGATTAAACTTCAGTTCTCCCTCATAACCAACTACCTCTTTTATCATCCGAGCCAATTGTCCAATCGTTAGTTCCTTGCCGGTGCCAATATTTACATGCTCTTCCCCATTATAATTTTCCATCAGATACACACATCCGTCTGCCATGTCGTCAACATACAGGAATTCCCTGAGGGGTGTACCGGTTCCCCAGACTTCAACTTCAGGGCTGTTTGCCACCTTTGCCTCGTAGATTTTTCTGATGAGTGCGGGCATTACGTGTGAATTAGACAAGTCAAAATTGTCATTAGGTCCATAGAGATTTGTGGGCATACAACTGATAAAATTGTCCCCATACTGCCTTTTAAAAAATTGGCACATTTTCAGTCCGGCGATTTTGGCAATTGCATAACCTTCATTAGTCGGTTCCAGGTATCCTGAAAGCAAATATTCTTCCTTTATCGGCTGAGGACAGAGTTTGGGGTATATACAGGAACTCCCAAGGAACAAAAGCTTTTTTACTTTAAAATCATGAGATGCCATTATAACGTTGTTTTGAATCTCCATATTAATATATATAAAATCTGCAGGATATGTATTATTTGCATTAATTCCTCCGACATGGGCTGCTGCTAAAAACACATATTCCGGCCTTTCCTCTTCAAAAAACCTCTTAACCGCTGATTGATCGGTTAGGTCAAGTTCATTATGTGTTTTCCCGATAATATTAGTGTACCCTTTTTCTTTCAAATTTCTTGCAATTGCTGTACCAACCAGTCCTCTGTGTCCTGCTATATATATTTTCGCATCTTTTTCCATATTACTAACTCCTCATTTATGCATGTATTTATTACTTGCCGGCAATTTCTCTCATATCAGAATCCACCATCATTTTAACCAGTTCTCTGAAATTTATTTTCCGCTTCCAGCCTAATTCTTGCTCTGCCTTGGAACAATCACCCCACAGTAGTTCAACTTCAGCCGGCCTAAAGTATTTGGGATTAATTACAATTAATTCCCGGTCGTTTGCTTTGTCATATCCTTTCTCCTCAACACCAGCTCCCTTCCAGACAATTTCAATGCCAGCCTCGTTGAATGCAAGTTCGACAAACTCCCTTACTGTATGAGTCTCATTAGTTGCAAGTACATAATCGACTGGTTTGTTCTGTTGGAGCATTCTCCACATTCCTTCGACATAGTCTCCGGCAAATCCCCAATCTCTCTTTGCATCCATATTTCCAAGAGAAAGCCGGTCCTGCTTCCCTGCCACGATGGAAGCAACAGCTCTTGTAATTTTTCTCGTAACAAAAGTCTCGCCTCTTCTTGGAGATTCATGATTAAAAAGAATTCCATTACATGCAAACATATTATAGGATTCCCTGTAATTTATTGTAATCCAGTAGGAATATAGTTTTGCTGCTCCATAAGGACTCTTTGGATAAAATGGTGTCTTTTCACTTTGCGGGGCCGTCCCCGGAATGCCTCCAAAAAGCTCTGAAGTCGAAGCTTGATAAAACTTGCAGTTTGTACCGGTATCCTTTATGGCATCCAACAGCCTCAAGGTTCCAATGCCATCCGTTTCCGCCGTATATTCAGGAACCTCAAAAGATACCTGGACGTGACTCTGTGCGCCCAGATTATATATTTCATCCGGTTTAACCTTTTCAATGATTCTATTCAAATTACTGGAATCCGTTAAATCTCCATGGTGAAGAAACAGAGACCGATTTCCGATTTCCGGATCATTAAAAAGGTGGTCAATTCTTTTTGTATTAAACGTGCTGGCCCTTCTAATGATACCATGTACTTCATAACCCTTGTCCAAAAGCAGTTCGGATAAGTATGAACCATCCTGACCTGTAATGCCTGTTATTAATGCAACTTTTTTCATTAAAATTCTCCTAATTGCCATTCAAGTAATTTGTTTGCAGAATTCTATTTAAAATTCACTATTTTTAACATTAATATATTAACAGTGTCTTATCCATAGGCTATTGTGCGGTATAATAGTATTATATTGCGGAAACGAGAGCGTATTTTTCATGAGTGAAATAACTCCAGACAAACAAAAACACGATAATCCTGGAAATCCTGCTTTCAATTCAAGTCAACAAAATATTCAGTATTTTGATGACTATGCATCATCTGAGCTTTCAGACTCCCACCGCATCCTTTCTACTCCCAGCGTTTTTGCCCGAACTACCCTTTTGTATATTCAGGAAATCGGAAAGTTGAAAAGCTTGACTAGCCACACCAGCCAGCGTAAATTGCTGGATTCCTATTTATTCGCCATTGTTCTGTCCGGGAAAGGTGTGTTTACCTATAACGAGAATACATATCATGTTAGTTCCGGCGACCATTTATTCATTAACTGCATGAATCCATATTCCCATCGGAGCAGTGATGATTATCCTTGGGAATTAATGTGGGTTCATTTCAACGGACCTTTAATGAAGAGATACTATTCTTTCTTTTACAAACAAAGTAACTCCATCTTATTTCATTCGTCCCATTTGCTAGAATATAGCAGTATTCTCGAGAAACTGATGGTGTTGTCCTCTCTAAAGAAGACCGATTCTGAACTATTGATCGCTAATCTGCTGAATAGCCTTATAACTCTTGTGCTGACTGAAAAAAGCGTAGCTTTAGAGTATCAAATCGATTCTGAACTCCATATAATGGAGTTAGTCAAAAATTATCTTGATGACAATTACCAGAAAAAGCTCTCCCTTGATATGATTGCCGCTAATTTCTACATCAGCAAATACCATATGGTCAGGGAGTTTAAAAAAACATATGATGTAACGGTGATTAACTATATCATCACAAAAAGAATCACACATGCCAAAGGGCTTCTGCGGTTTAGTGATATGCATATTGAAGAAATCGCACAAATATGCGGAATAGAAGACAACAGTTATTTTAATAAGGTATTTCGAAAAATCGAAGGTATTACTGCTTCAGAATATAGGGATAAGTGGAAATCGGGTTGATTTGCCTTTCAGTTGTGTTCCTGATGATTCCGAGGCTATTCAATCAAAACAAATTTATTGTCTTGAATATTTTCTTTCGTTTTTCACAGCAACCGTTTGCTCTTTTTATCAGTTTAATCGTCAATTAAATTATTCGTTGTCTAATGATTGAAATAATGTCTCATACATTGGTGTAACCTTCGATCTAGTAAAACGTCGCATTCCAGCATCCTTGGCATTCGTGCTTATAGCAAGAAGTTTTTCAGAATCACATATAAGAGATTTCAAAATTTCAACAAGAAGACTTGCATCTCCAGGTTTGACTACATAACCTGCATCTTCTTCCATTATTGTTAAAGCAATTTCTGAGTCAGGACTCATGATTGCGATAACTGGTTTTCCCGACACAATATATGGATATGTTTTACTTGGCACACTACAATTCTCTACACCAAGCTTAAGCGTAGTCAGCAATACATCAGAAGACGCAAGTAAGTCATAGTGCTCTTCGGAAGGCATGAAATCATCGAAAATAATGTTCTTCAATCCGATTTGATTTACAGTTGATACAACTTTTGCTTTTTGATCTCCACGTCCAACGATAGCAAATATAATATTATCTTCGCCTGCTTCTTCCAATATTTTCGCAGCATCAATTATAGTATCAAAGTCATGAAATAATCCTAAATTTCCAGAATATGTAACAAGAAATTTCTTTTCAATTCCTTTCTTTTTTCTAAAATAGTGATTTGGATTTTTTGAAACAATAGATTTTGAATCTGCCCAGTTTGTTATAATCACTGTCTTTTCAAACGGAACCATCTTAACTGACACTAAATACTTTTGAATATCTCTGCCTAAACAGATTATGCGGTCGGCATGTTTAAAAATATATCGGTACAGGTAATTAATGAATTTATAAGTTATACTATTATGTTTAGTGAGACCCATAAGTTCTGCAACCTCAGGGTACAAGTCATACAGTAAAAAAACAAATTTGTTGTGAAACAAAACCCTGGCAATTGCACCAGTTAAGGGAAAAAGAGGCGGAGTGGAGAGACACATTACAATACTAAAGCGACGCATATACGGGATATAAAAAATACTCGAAATCATGAGAAATATTCTGTTTAAAATTTTAATTATAGTAGAATTTCCTGGAAGCTTTAGACAGTGCATTCTTTTGACACAAATAGAGTTGATAACCTCTTTTGATGATAATTTACCATTCGTCTCTATTAAGCGAGATGTGAGAATAGATACATCTCTTCCCATTTGAAAAAGATCTTCAGCCAATTGTGTCATTAAAATTGAATCCGTTGATAAACTTGGGCTATATTTTTCACTCACGATTAATAATTTTTTATTATTATTTTTCATAATACCTTTCAATATATAAATTTCAAATTCCTTTTTCTTAAACTATCTAATTCTTCGCAATTTCTAAAATATATACTACATCAGGTTCGCACTTTTGCATAGCAAATACGAATATGCAAAACCTATGTGTTTTCATCTTATAAAATCAATTCACATTCCCAGACATCAACACCGCTATTCTGGAATACACCGCGAAGTCTCCGTCTAAGCTGTTCCTTGGAAATTCCTTTTTTCAAAATAACTTGTAAAAATCCTCCTCCACCCGCACCGCATATGAACTTAGCATCCAACAAATCTTCACAGGAGAGAAATATCTGATCGATGCAGGTATTGGTTGACCCTGCATCCAATTGTTTTGAAATTACCCAGTGTTCATTCATCAATTCCGCAAAAGCATCTGTATTCCCTCGTTCTAATTCGAATTTCATCAAGGCAGCTATTCTCTGCATTCTGTATAGTGCATCCAAGGACTCCGGTGTTGCTCCAATATAGTTTCCAACCACATCACGCAGAATATTTCTCGCAAGCCTTCTTTGCCCAGTGTAAATAAGTACGTAACGTTCCTGAAGTTCCTGAATCGTAACCTCCGGGATAATCAAATGCTCAACCTTAATCTTTTGATCAAGCCCAGGTTTTGTTGTGATGTATTTTATACCAGCGGTTAATCCTCCAACCTGATCCTGCCAGCCCCCTCCGGTGCTCATGATTTGTTCCATAGATAGTACTCTTTCATAAAGTTCATCATCACTTATTTCTTCACCAAGGAATTCAAAAATTCCTTTTACACAGGCTCCCGCCAAAATACTACTGGTTCCAAGTCCAGAACCCTGTGGTACACCCATGGCTTCAGTGGAAAGATATATACCTCCGCCAAGTTTCTTCAACACTTGGTAGAGATCGCATTTTTCTTTAATTGGTATAATTCCACATGCAATCAACGCTGCCTTATGAAGTGCGAAAGAATCGTAAGGATTATGACAGTCTTGGATTGATAATGCATCATCAAATTCACCATATGCACCAATATCCTGGCTTTCAAATTCAACATGATATTTTTCTAATTTTTTTACCATAACGTGGATAGGTAACTTACCTCGAAGCTTGATCGCTGAATTAATTACAACACCACCATTTTCAATGCAGTATGGAGGCGTATCTGTCCATCCTCCCCCCCAATTTACACGAACCGGAAGTCTGACATCAACCAGATCCTTTGCAATACAATATTTACTATTATCTTTCATATTTTTTGTTGCGTTTTCAAAAACTTCTTTCTGAATTGTGTCAAAACATTGTGATTCTAGCTTTTCGTAATCATTCCCATCGAACTTAAAATTATCTATCTTCATTATCCTTGACATATCATAATATATTCGAATTTTATTGGCAAAATTACTTTGATCAGCTATTTTCATTAGTAGGCGGTATTGTTCTTTATTACAACCAGACTGTCCAAATACACTCATTGCAGTTTTATAATATTCTCCAGCAAAGATCTTTTCTAAAAATTTTTCAACTAGAATTTGATTCTCGAGTTCTTTTCGCCACGGAACAATAGCCTGAACAGCTGCAAGGTTAAAACTCGAAAAAAGACTAACCCTATCTTTCGCCTTCCAATCTGCTACGTCCTCTTCTGATGCTTTCCCTTGGGCCATTTTGTATAAAATCAAAGAATATTTAAGAGCATCTTTCATAGATTTACATATGGGATATAGATTTGCAAACCAAAGATAATCTGGTTCGTCCGCCCATAAATCGAATTTTTCTAAATGGTTTTTTTCCAGAAATCTCTTCAATGTTGTCTGTAAAAATGATGCATTATTAGAAAGTGTACCTTTGGGGTTGTCATTAATACCATATATTCGTGTTACTTGGTGCCCACCCTGCAAACATAGTCCATGCAAAACAACGCCCTCCGGAATTGTTTCTCCATATAATGCAAGATTTGAGATAACCGAACCTTCACCAATTGTTGTTCCCTCATATAAATAACTATCCTCTATATATGATCCAGAACCTATAACAGCTTTCCCCATAACTAAGCTATTATGTACCGCATAATGCACTTGTTTTTCAAAATTGGTAACTACCAGTCTTTTCCAGTCTAAAAATTCATAGTCGTCTATTGTCTCTGTAACAAGTTCTAACAACTCTTTTGTAGTTCCAAAATGGATAAATTCAGCCGGAGACAAACAAATCAGTTTCATTTTAAATTCATGCAATACAGACCATAATGCTGTTCGACAAGCTATTAATTCATCGCAGATTGTTCCTTCAGCGGCTTCCTTATAATATTGTTCTAATGTGGATTTTATAGCCAATGGATATAAAAAGTCGCCATAAAAGCTAATTTTTGCTTTTTCATTGACAAATTTACTAAATTTGGAGGAATCAGATTTATTGTCAGTGCTAATTAACATAAATAATGCAAATAGTATATTACTGTCCAATAAAATAGCACCGGTATCCAGATCTACAAACCCTTGATCATCGACTGCACCTAATTCACGCAGCTTCTCTTCTGACTGTTTATGTAGAAAACGTTCTACACATTCATGTCCGTCGTTAAGAAAAACTCCATGATTTTTTCCTGTTTCAACTTGTTCCTTAATAGAAATGGCAGCAGCTCCATGGAATTGAGAATCAATCTGCAAAGGATTAAACAGAAGCAATACGTCTCCCGATAGAACAAGCATTCCCTCTTTAATTCTTGAAGGAACGCCTGACATACCGATTATGAACTCATCAAACAATGTGGAGGCTTCACCGTTTGGCAATTCTCTTGGAACAGGTGAAAAAAGCTTACCACACGCTGAATACTGGGGAACGCGTTTGCTGTCACCTCCCGAATGAATGACCAAAATTCTTTTATTCTGAAAACAATTTACAGATGACTCTAGGATATCATCTGCAATATATTTAATAACATTAAAAGTGGCACCTCCTGAACCTACCCGTTTTCCATCTGGGTCTGCTAAAACAACATACCGAATGTTTTCAGGCAAAAGTTGATTGTCGATTCTATACTGTAATTGTTGACGATATGTGACAGCCTGCTCTTCATTCGATGCTGTCAAAATTATATAATCCCATTTTACAAAATTTCGTTTGTTTAAACTTCTTTGATAATCATCCCAAGAATCCAAATAACTTTGACGCAAGAAAAGTTTTTTCATCTTTCTATATTTGATTGGCTCCATATTATTTCCTCTCACAATCATTATTGTTTTCTCAGTTAAACAGAAATATAACTTACATTTTTTAAAATGATTGATCTCATCTATTAGGATTTGTGACGTTTGAACAGATGGTTAACTGAGGTTCCAGAAGGCTGAGACTATAAATTTAACGTTTAATATACAATAGTTTTATTTTACATATTCATATCATACACGTTAAAGGAGAGTCCTAGAAGCAACATAATTCAAATAATATTTACTAAATCAAGGACTTAAAAATATATCCTAAAGTAAAAATTTGCAGAATCCAAACCATTAATACAATAAATCTCGTATTATCCTTTTTAACAACAATACTTTCATTCCTAAGCAACAACAACGCTAATGGAAGAATTGGAAGAAAGTATCTTCCTTGAACTCCCGAAATAATATTTGAATTATTTGGAGTCCAACCCAAAAGTAATCCAGCAAATACAAGTCCCAAAACAGAACAAAGTATAAAAATAATCAAGAATCGACTTTTCGTCGTAAAGTATTTTTTCTCAAATTCTTCTTTAAATAAAGAAATTATCAAAATAACAAGAAATGCAGAAATTATTATAGATGGAACGTAAACATTAAGCCACCCCAAGTTTTGACCTAACATAGTTTGCAAGTAGTTTGAGCATTGATCAATTATTGTATTGTATATAATTTTTAACAATCTTAGGGGATTCGACACAAAGTACGATACTGTATATAATGTTTCACCCGTATATTTTAAAGCAGCAGACTTGGGAAACAAATAATTCAGAATAAAATTAGGCAAATTAAATATCAAAGACGACAGAATTGAAGAACCTAATATCATAATCTTACACTTGATGTTCTTGTTACCTCGGATATTAAGGGACGAAAAACGCTCTTTGGGTATTAAAAGTACCAGAAGACAAATCGGGGCATACACCGCTTTCGCTGGCGCGAGCAATGCACCAAGGAAACATAATGTGATTATGTCTTTGCCTTTTATATCCTTATCACTATATGCCACATACAGGCAATATCCTATGTAAAGAAACGCTAAAGCATTTACGATTGCATCATACGAATATGATATGGACTGATGCACCGCCATTGGTAGCAGTGCTACGACAAATAATATTTTTTTACCAAATGGAATTTTTTTCAGAGCATAGAAAGTCGCAATACTATAAAAAAGAAAATTTGCGTAACGTCCAAAATAATATAAGCATATTGGAGAAAGGCTTAAAAGTCTCGCAACTGTGATGCCCGTGGCTGCTGGAAAATATAAATATGGAGCACTTTTAATGTTATATCCGCTTGAATCTATAAGTGAGGAATTTTGAATTTTCCCAAGAAAATTTTCGTAAACTGAGCTATATAGCTGAATATTAGGATTTGTTGAAAATTGATTTATCACTAAAGCATCATCAGATCGTTGGAGCAGCCCTCCAGATTCAGTTTCATGACCAATAAATAAAAAATCATTCGAATACCGATAAGCAGTCTGAAAATGAGCAGGTTCGTCCGGAATACTCTGCGGCGACATTACAAGTGAATAAACAAATCCAATGCTAAGTATACTAACAAGGAAAAGATGTTCTAGTTTCCAATTTTTCTTAAACATCATATTAATTACAAATACAAAAACACATAATAGCATACATGTAATTGCCCAATATACAGGCACGATAAAGGAATTACTTGAATCATATACCAAAAAACACAAATCGCCATTTGTATTTATTCCATTAATAGTGCAAAGTCCCTCAACATAATTATCTCCAGTTGAAGACCAAATTGTAACTGCATTGCCCTCGCTGGATTCACCTATTGTCGTTATAATTATTTTATATTGGTTAACTTGTGTATTTAATAACGGAATATCTAAAATAAATTCATGAAATTGATTGTCAACTAAATCACTTGTTTGTAATCTATTCTCATAAACAATCTTGTTGCTTGCTATGTCAAGCAATGATATAGCAAGCATGCCTTGATTTTGTCGCATATATGTTCCAAACTTAATTGAGAATCCATAGATATCCTCATTAGACATAAACGTTTGAGTAATCACTTTCGAAGTAACAAGTTCTCCAATTGCTATTTCAGCAGAAGAATTTCCAAAGCTAGCGTGATAGCTTTTTGAAGCAGGAATAACACTTGATTTATAAATACCATAAGCAAAAATTGCAAATACGAGAAGAACACATATAATCACAAAATATTTAAGTTTGTTCTTTTGAAAATTATTTAAATAAATTTTAAAATTATTTTTCATTAAACGAATAATCTCCTTACTCAAATATGTTGAGAATAATTAGCGAAAATAATTTTATTATTATTTAACATATCAAACTATTATAATGTGCAGAAAAATCAATGTCAATATATTTTAAATTCGAGCTATTTGCGCTGTAAAGATTTTTTCTTTATAAAGATAGTTTTCTCTCGGGTCTTCAACCGCTGCGCATCTTCATTTTCTTTATCCCTCGAATCATATGTTTCTCAAATCCAAAGGTTACATCCAGTCTACATCTACTGTTGACTTATACAATACTGCTTCTGTGCGAATAGCGTTTCATCATTTTATAATATATTCACGATTTTCCCATGTATCTTCCTCTACATTATAGTCATTTTTGGACGGCAGCATCGTTCGAATCGTCTGCAATATGATCTTCATGTCTGCAAGAAAGCTGTAATTCTTGATGTACATCATATCAAACCGGAGCTTGTCTTCCGGATCCGAATTGTATTTGCCGTATATTTGGGCAAGTCCTGTAAGGCCGGATTTCACCTTGAGCCGCTGGTCATAGCCCGGAATATTGTTCTCGAACTCACCGACGGTAATCGGGCGGTCTGAACGCGGGCCGACGACAGAAATGTCCCCTTTGAGAATGTTCAAAAACTGCGGGAATTCATCGAGGTGCATGTTTCGAAGGAATTTGCCGACATGCGTGACGCGCGGATCTTCGAGGCTTGACTGGTATGCGCCGAATTTCTCCTCTGCAGCATCCACCATTGTCCTGAATTTATAGACTCTGTAAATTTCCCCGTCCTGTGTAATACGTTCCTGTGAATATAGGACGGGACCCTTAGAGTCTGTTTTTACTAGAAGGGCGACAAAAAGCTGCAGGGGGGCGCTCAGGATCAGGCAAATGAGTGAAAACAGGATGTCAAATATACGTTTCAATAATCTTTGCTGAAAAGTAAGTCCCAGGCTGTCAATCATGAATGTCGGCATATCCTGAAACTGGACAACACGAAATTTGGAATATATTAGATCAGAAAACTGAGGGACAGTATAAATCGTCTTATCGCGATTGACGCAGTAGAGAAATAACTGGGATTTATCCGCTTCACTCACAGAAGAGGAAATCAGTACTTCCGTGCTCCTGTTAATCAAAGGGTAGACCGCAGTAAGACTGTCGAGAATTGTATATCCAAGATAATTGATATGCAGGTTCTTAAGTTCAGAATGAACCTTGGTATAGAGCCGATCCGCATCTTCTTTGGATACCGCGATGATCAGGAGTTTACCTTTCGAATAGATTACTTTGCTGAACTGCAGTGCCAGAATCGACCATGCAATCGTCAGTAACAACATGAACCCTGCACCCAGAACCATAACCCATCGGGGGAAAGCGAACCATTTGAAGAAATAGGCAATGGAAGCGGCCGTCACGATAACCAGGAAAACAAATTTAATCGAAGAAGAAATCACGTCCATGCGGTTTTTCCGGAAGAAATGGGTCATACCGAAGAAATCAATATAAAGCACTGCAAAAAGCATCATCAGAGGCACGGTAGAAAGATAATCAGAAAAGCTCTGCTGAAAAGTTGCCTGTTCCGAGTCATATATCAGATAAAAAGCTGCAATCAGCGATAAATTAATCAGCAAAAGTTCAACAAAAATATACAGCGTCTTGAAGATGTGGGCAAAAGTGGAGCGTCGACGGTTCAAAATCTCTCGCTGTATCTGAGCATGACTTTTGGCTTGCATAGAGACTCCCTTCCCGGTCATTTGTACATGTGTAATTTTTGAAAATCACACATGAATATCATTTTAGCAGAGTTCCGGTCATTTTGAAAGTTTGCTTAAACCTTCCGAGCTGCGGTAATTTCCGGAGAATCGACCAGGCGAGACAAAACCTCCATTTTATAACATCCCGCCACCTGGCCCGGCTCATCGCAGACGCATTGTCCCCATGACGGCGGTATCGCGCCAGAACAACGGGCAGGAACTTCACCTCCCCGGCAAGTTCGGACAGCAATCCGATCCACATGTCGTGCATGGGAATCGAACGGGGAAACGGCAGCGCCAGTTCGAGAATCCCGCGACGGAAAGCCATATTGCAGCCCTGCCACGTGTTTTTACGGAAGTTTTTCCAAAAACCCGGACCGCTGCTGCAAAGGGCGAAAAACGACGGATCAGTGGTCCTGTCATTGGCATCAATTAGCTCTGCATCGGCTTGTACCGCTATAATCCCCGGATTTTCTTCGAAAATCCGGCTCATAACGTCAAGCTTATTATCCATCCAGATATCGTCCTGGTCACTAAGGAAAATCAGGCTTCCCCGGCACTTTGCGATGGCGTTCTGAAAATTCGGGATGACTCCTTTGGGCTCAGGCAGAGTAAATATACGAATACGCAAATCCGATTTTGCCAGATCCTCAAGAAACGCAAGGGTACCGTCCGTCGAACCGTTGTCGGAGACAACCACTTCGTCATCCGGGGATAACTGCGCAAGAATGCTCAACATCTGCAGCCGGATGTAGGGCATTCCCTGGAAAGCAGCCATTGCAACAGATCTCATTTGAATTGGAACCCCCATTTCCGAAAATAAGTCCACAGCGATTTCAGATGGATTTTCGTCATATTTATATCCTTATAAGATGCCCGCTCCCAGACATGGCACACAACCGCTTCCGGTACATAGACAGTCCTTGACACCTGATTGACCCGCCTGGTCAAATCAGCGTCCTCGGCATAGAGGAAAAACCGGTCGTCAAATCCGCCCAGGTCCCTGAAGAGTGAAGTACGGATTGCCATAAAGCAGCCGGATGCAAAAGGAACATCAAAAGGCTTCCCGTAATCCATGTCCTTCATCATATGGTAATCCTCTCTCTTTTTAAACAGATGTCCCGGCAGGAAGCGCAGGGCAAGATCGAGAACAGTGGGATTTCGGCGGCAAAGGTACTGCAGATCGCCCTTTTCATCCAGAATTCGGGGCACTGTCATGCCGACGTCTGAATGATTAGAAAAGCAGTTGCAAAGTATAGTTATAGCATCGCTATCAATCATTTTTATATCCGGATTAATAATCAGATGTATATCTGACTCCAAACGATTGATAATCAAATTGTGTGCGGCACCAAACCCTATATTACCTTGCGGAGACTGAATAAAAGTAAGCCGGTCTAAAAAAGGAGCGATCTCCATGAGTGTATTGTCATCAGACCCATTGTCAATGACAAAAACGTTATGTTTATCATTGGTTGACAAAACACCAAACAACGTCGAAAGTGTGTCTTGGATTGTATCCTGGCAATTATACGTAACTATAGAAATAGATATATTTAGCAAATTTCGATCCGTCACTTTCTCTTTAAATGGAATGTTTGATGCTGCATATCGAGGTTGCAATTATAGTATGGATCGCCTTGTAATAAAATCTTCCTCCATTTAATTTTAAAGTAGAGAATTTCAAATTTAAATCGGATGCGTTTACATATGGTCTCATCTACTCCTCGAGAAACTGATTCCAAATGAAATAGTTGAGCTCCTGGATTATATACGTTATGTAACTGCTTCTGGCGAATTTTCAAGCATAAGTCAACATCATTAAATGCAACTTTTAATTTTTCATCAAATCCACCAACAGAATTGAATATAGCTTTTCCCACTAATAGACAGGCACCTGTAACTGCTGATACATTTTGAACTGATGATGCCCTGCACATATATCCATTGTTTTGTCCGGGAAGATTCCAAAATGCGTTGCCGGCAACCCCTCCAAAGCCTAGTATGATGCCAGCATGTTGAATTGAATAATTTTTATAATACATTTTTGCACCAACGCATCCAACGTCACTTCGTTGGGCATATTGAAGTAGTTCTTCAATCCATCTTTGAGTAATAACCTCTGTATCATTATTCAAAAACAGAAGATACTCACCCTTAGCATAAGTTGATGCAAAATTATTGATTTTTGAGTAATTGAATTTTCCATGATAGGTTAAAATTATTGCAAGATCATTTTTCTTGAGTAGTTCATAATATTTGTTAATCTCAATTGACTTGCTATTATTTTCTACAATAATTATTTCATAATTATTGTATGTAGATAAATCTATAATTGAGTCAATACATCTTCGCAAGTCCTCCAGATGTTCATAGTTTGGAATAATAATTGAAATCATCGGTCTATCAATTAATTCATATTGAATATTATAAGTAAGGTTATTGGAAGATAGTGATATTTCTGCACCGTATTTCAATCGATAAAGATGTCGTTTAAGCGCATTTATTTCATCTTGAATTGCCTCATTGGTTTTTGTATAGTCGTTAGATGCAACAACTGCATTATGAAGCAGCACTTTGGGAATATGCAGAACTTTCTCTGCATTCTCAGATACTAGAAGTACATAACTGTATTCGTTAAATATGAATTCCTTTGTCATTAACTCGATTGCAATTCTAGCAATTTTTATGTCTGACACTAGTAGTTTCGAGATGTAATTATACGATCGCAAGAAGTCAGGACTCCAGTCTGGTTTGAACCAGGGATTACTACGCGTTCCTGACAAATCGGATATTTGGTCTTCATCGGAATAGATTACTGTATTTTCAATAAATATTTGTAAAAACTCAAATAACGCTTCCGTTGCTAATCTATTATTTTCATTTATAATTGTGAAAACATGTGCAGTTGTGCTATTCAAAACATCATTGATTTTCGTCAGTGTCGAATTTGTTTCAACAGCTTGCTGCCCCTTTATTCTAGAGTCAGTCTGGCAAAGCGCTTCAATTCCTGTTAAAAACTCCGTATCATCACTAGTCTTATATAGTATGTGCATCTCCCAAATCGAATATGACTGTATTTTAACTGAGTTTAGCATTTTCTCGATATTAGTTAAGTTATTATTCTCAATCAATGCGATTATAAGAAATCGCATATTATTGTTTTTCTCTTTCGGCCAATTTGACTTTGACACTAAAGGTTCTACAGAATTAAAAAGATGGTCATAGTATATTTGGTCGTCCTGGCACAGATCAGAACCTCGTTGATACTTCTCCGTATCAATCGAAATAACCTTACCACAACAATCTGTTATATATGAGTACGAATTCCCAGTAATCATAAATCCTCAATCTATCAGAGATGTTCTAATTATCACCAGATTATTCATCATACTATTATTTGTTCATTTCCACAAACAATTCGATTAACTCTTTTAGAATCGATTCAGATATATTATACAATGAAAAATTTAATAGTATAAAGCCTTGTCTTAAAAACGAACCCATTCTTAAAAGCGGTTATAGGATTAAAAAATGACTTATTAGACAAAATATGAATAAAGCAGCGCAGTACCAATATCTGATTATCATCAAGCAAATATCCATATGACGTAAGAAATTCCTCGGCCTGTGCTTTTCGCAGCACTTTCATATTTTGATTGTTTATCCGCATAGTCTTGATTTGTGAATTGCTGGCATTATCTTTTATTAATTTACAAATTGATTTATGTTGTATTGTTCCAACTGCATTAGAAGAGTGTTGACGATATTTTACAAGTGTTTCTTCACACAGTGAAATCTTTCCAATTGATGCTGCCACCAGCGCCACCCACCAGTCATGCATGTACGCTATTTCAGGGATTCTTTCGGTTTTTTGCTTTAATTCATAATTAAATAGCATTGAGCAACCGGGGATGCAATTATAAAGAAGAAATTGCTGCATTAAATTTTTGTCCGGTAGTTTTAGCTTGGAGGTTTTAATAAATGATGGATGAAGAGTTTTCAATTCGGCATCGACAACCTCAAGATCAGAGTATACAAGAAGTGGAAAGTTATAACCTGTTTCTCCTTCAAGAAATTTGATCTTGCGAACGAGAATTTCGATTTTTTGTGTAATCCAAATATCATCCTGATCACAGAACGTATAGTATTTGCAATTACAAACTTGTGAGAATAAATATGCGAAATTTTCTTTTGCCCCGTTTTGTTCAGATGATAAATGCATCATATGAATTTTACCCTCACTATTTTCCGCAAATTCCCGACAAATTTCAAATGAATTATCTGTCGAGTGATCATCGGAAATATAGAGAATCCAGTCTTTATACGTCTGCGCAAAAATCGACTGGAGCTGTTCACCTATGTATGCGCTTCCATTATGAACTGCTAGCATAATACAAACGGTTGAATCATTTTCCATACTTCTCACCTTCTGCTTTATCACCAAAAGAATTTTTAATCATTAGAAACACTATATTATGATATACAAAGCAAAGCTTGATTCTACGGCATAGAATTTTAACAAAATAATAAAGCTTGCCAGAAGAGGAATCCATACAATATATATGAAAATCATGCAAATATATTTCAAAACGTTTCATGGTCGATTCAAGGCTAGTATGATCCTGATCAGAGAAAGATTGCTGCAAAACACAAGCAAATACAGCTATATTATAGCCACGCATTCTGTACTCACGTAAGAAATAATGGTCCAGGTAATCAAGGAAAATCTGTTCGCAATAATACCCAATTTCTTTGAAAACACTGTAATGTATTGCCATTCCCGAATTTATTGCGGAAATATCTTTGTATATGCCTGGAACGAATTCTTTCTTTGCCACAATTCTATGTCCCTTTGCAATCGCAGGTGAAATACATCTATTTTGGGCAATCACTATCGGCACATGAATTCGGATATCACTGTGTGAAAGAATAGATTTTTCAAGTTGCAGTAAATAGGTTGCCGGAATAGTTGTGTCCTGATCAAAAAGGATAAGCCAGGAACCTTTATCTAATAGTCTAGCTGTCTCATTGTAAGCTTTTGCGAGCCCCCTATTCCCCTTCATGTTGATATAATGAAGATTAGTATTACAACAATAAATGGTGTTCTTCTCGACACAATCGATTTGTGTGCTGTTATCCAGAACATGCAGACGTATTTTTGTGGAATCGAAATTTGACAGAGTTTGAAGCGCTGTCGATTCTGAACACAAGGTATTGTAGAATACAATCGCACATTCAAATTTCATTTTGCTTTATCAGAACACTCCATCTATATAAATTCTAATGAGTCCCGCTTATCGCAGAATTATGCATTATAGCTGATAAATCTGATTGATTTTTTGAGATATATCTAAGAATATTTGATCATTGCCATTTATATATGCATCAGACAAGCAAATGTTGCCTGCTTCAGTGGACTGCGTCTCATATTTATTGCACAATTTGATTATTTCGTTTGCAATACTTTCTTCAGAACATATCTGCAATGAAATAACATTGGAATTAAACTTAGAAAGATCCTTAGGGCCAAAGCAATTCGTTATAGTTTTAACGCCAAATGTAGACATCTCCAAAGGCGGATAACTTGGATGCGGTGACACCATAAGAGATAAACCGATATATGATTCGAGCATCAGTCTACCATATTGCTGCAAATCAAGTTTACCAACAGAATGAAGTTTGTTCCCATTGCCAAGGTCAACATCAGCATGCATCTCGCCTGCTGATAAAATGTTCCATTCTTTTGAGTCCGGGTACAATTCTACCCACTTTTTCAACGCTGTGACTATCAATTCAAAAGCATTTCGCTGTGTTGTTGGACGGCCATAAATCAAAAGTTGTTTTTTTCGTTCAATCGTATTCTGATGTGCAAGTAAGTATTCCTTCAATGTACGGTTCAGGACTGGATCGAAGTAATAACTTTCCTTAAATAAATAGTCATTTGTATCGAAGTATTCCTTTAACAATTTCGAATTAAAGACTGCTATAGTTGGTATATTCAATTTGTACGTGCTGTCAGCCATTAAATATCTCGATGACCAGGGGTAAAAACCGGGTTCAAAATCCTGAATAATATAAATCAAATCTTGTAATCCAATTTGGAAGATTTGAGATTGCCATTCGATCACATCCGCTATGACATAGGCAGTCCACCATCCGGTAGCAACAAAGACATCATTTTTACGTATGGGAAGAGATTTCTTTGACCTATTTGAATACTCCGTAATCTGCCGAGGATAATTTTGATCCTCCATACAATCCGTAAGAATATATCTATCCATTGTTACGCAGGAATTCAAATCGACAGAACTGTCCATCACAATGATTCGTGTATCCACTTTCATTGTTGATTCAAGTGTATTGAAGAAATCCAAGGCTGTGGCAATTCCTCCATAAACATGTTTTTTGTCTAAAGAAGGAACCAGCAGATTCAGTCGAATCCTTTCATAATTGATTTTTGATTTTCGCGGAATAATCGCCTGAACTTCCGGGATTCTATATATGTCTGTGATACGCCTTGATGGATTGATTGCATTTCTGATTTGACGATAAAGGGGGGCAATCACTTTGGTCCTCTTAATATAGTTTCTAAAAGCATCACGATTCATCTCTGATTCCTTTCTGATTGGAATAAGGCTATTGATATCAAGGTTGATATTGAAATACGGATCACCATTTTCTCGGTATGGCTGATAACATGTATATGACATTTTAAAATCTTCAGGTGGAATATAGGAATCTCTGCTCTTGGACTCAAAATGATATAATTTTACTCTTGCGTTATAAAGATTATTATAACCATTCTCATATGCTCTTATACACAGTTCGACATCGCTTCCACAAATAATAAAATTTTCATCAAATGCACCAATTGTATCAATCAGTTTTTTGGAAACCGCCATACATGCACCAGTTACGGCAAGAACGTTCCTGCTAATCATTGGTGAAACATATGAAAATCCGTTGTGAACAGGATCTAATCCGCTAAAAATATGTCCAGCCCATCCGCCAATACCGACAACAACACCTGCATGTTGAATTGTATTATCAGCAAATAGTAGCTGAGCACCCACGACGCCTATATCATCTCTGAGTGCATTTTCAGCGAGTTTCTCGATCCAGTCAGGGCTTATCACAACAATGTCATTATTAAGAAAAATGAAAACTTCACCTTTTGAATGACGGATACCGAAATTGTTCAGTTTTGACCAATTGAACTCCATATCGGCATCAATAACACAAATCCGCTTGTCTTTCAGCTGCATTTCCCTAAGCCAAGTTATTGTATCATCCTTCTCAGATCGGTTATTCAATATAAGGATTTCATAGTGCTGATAAGTAGATTTTTCTAAAATACTTGCAATGCAAGCATCGCTCAACTCCCAATTGTCCTTCATAGGTATAATAATAGAAACAAGTGGTTCTTCATTGAGCAAATTAAATCGAGCTTCATACACAAAGGTATATTCAGAGTTCTCTGCATGAGCATTTTTGCCATAGCGGCTCTTCAAATGAGTATCGAGAGCTTTGAGTCCAGATGTGTGTGCATAAGGCTTTGAATTTGGATTAATTGCTGTTGAAGTCTCTGTCTCTCTCCACGAATACAAAATTTGCGGAATATGGCAAATGTTGTCTGTCTGTTCAGACAATCTGAGCATCAGGTCATAATCCTGGCTTCCGTCAAAATCGCATCTAAACCCTCCGATATATCTAAATATTGCTGCTCTTATAACTAAAAAATGACATATATACATTTGGCTGTAAAGTAAATCAGGCGACCAGTTTGGCTTATAGAATGGTGAAATATGTTTTCCCGATTCAGAAATGTGATCTTCGTCCGAATATAGCACATCGGCATCTGTTGACTGAATAGCTTTCATATTTTCATATAACGCTGATGGGTGGAGAAAATCATCGTGATCAAACAACGCAATATAATCTCCTTCAGCCATTTGAGCGCACGCATTTGTATTATTCGAAATCCCAAGATTTTTTGTTAATTTCTTGTATTTTATCCGACTATCCTTATTAGTATATCTTTTACAAATATTTTCAATATATTCATAAGCAGAATCACTCCCATCTGCAAGGCAAAGCTCCCAATTGGAATAGGTCTGATGAATGACTGACTCAATCATTTCAACCAGTAAGGTTTCCTTTGTATTAAAGAGGGGAACAAGGATACTGAATTTGTAAGACGGTATAAACTTCTCTTCACGTTCCTTCTTTAATTCAGAATCAGGACGAGTATAACTAATTGACAAAGAGTATTCCGCGCTTTTTATTGTTCTACGCAAATTCAGTCGATTCAACGTTTTTATTAGTCCGTTCCTTCGAAAATATTTTATACCTCTTGCTATCTTCAGTGTAAAACGGTTCGATCGAATAACTTGTTTTATAAAACTTGAACAAACCCTTAAGGGCTTAGTCATTTTCCAGAATCGAGCCTGACTGATTGATTGGTAATTATTCTGTGCCTCTGTCAATTGGCTTAATAATTCTTCATTTTTTTTGTTTAAATATTCGCTATTGTCTTTATAGTAGTTACTTTTTTCTATGATCGTTTGTCTTTGATTGTCAAGATCAATGCAATTAGTTTTCAATTGCAAATAATTTCTGTAAAAAGCTTTAATTACTCTATTATCTTCATCTTCGATTCCATCAAATAAATCGTTCTCTGAATTAAGATACTGAAGAGCTTTTTCATCGTTTGTGCGATATATCATTTCAAGCGCAGAAATAATTGAAGATGATCTTTTTTGAATAAAGCAATCGTGTATCAATTTCCGATAATCAGGGTTATTTAAAACAACAATTACTCCCGTGATTCTTATATTTGTACATGTATCGTCCAAATCAGAAATTTCAAACTGCGGATCTTCAGAGTCAAATATATCCCAATCATCCAGCTTGTTACCGTTCGATAATGCTGTCAGTTCTTTTCCAGTTTCAGTCTGAAACTGAATGTCATAAACAAGAGATGCACTACCTTCAATCGGATCAAAGCGAACTTTATTAACTTTCGAAGCAATTTTGACTTCATATAAAAAATGTCCGTCCCTTTGATCTTGTGCAGCATTATGAACGTAAAATGCTGTATCTTCCGTAAATCCATCACCAAAATCCATATAAATTTTTGCGGATTTTCTTTGCATATCTTTCTGCTGTATTGTTTTATATTCATCAAGTTTCTGAGTCGCATTCGATATTTGAAGCCGCAAAAACCGCAGACAATGCTCATATTTAAATACAACAGAAGGGAAATCAGATCCTCTTTTATAAAACACAGCTTGTGGGGATATGTAATTCGGAACATATTCATAATCAATGTAATAATTGTTATCCGCAAATGCTCTCGCCCAGTATTCCTGTGGATTAACATTTACATGAGTTATCTCGCTAATATCATCTGGTGTAGACGAAAACAGAAATTTATCTGAAAGTGCACACAAATTTCTAATTGCTTTCACTCCGTCATCTGCAAACAGATGCTCAAGAACTTCTATTGAGACGACCAGATCATATTTTCCAGGAAATGTATCTGGTATGGGGTCAAGCAGCGATGATACTGTACAGTATTGTTTAATGTCATCACGTACTTGCGATATTGCGTAAATGGATATATCAATTCCAAACGCTTGAACCCCCCGATCACGCAATGCGGCAACAAGATAACCCATTGCACAGCCTGCATCCAAAACAGTAACAGGATTAATGTCATGGACAATTCGATCTGCTATGCTTCCGAAAAACTGTAACCAGTGATTATGTGATTCGTATGGTAACGAACCACAAGAATGTTTATAGTATTCTTTGTCATATATTTCTTGCATTTGTTTTCCTCACCAATGACTCTTGCAGCTAATTGACTAGTTGCTTTACGGATTAAAGTATTAATTATTCCTGAGGTTTTCCGGCATGTTGATATGCTGTACATACAGCTTCCGTATCTCCAACCATTACCATTCGTCCCTTTTCCAGCCACGCAACATGTTTACATAAACGTTCAATCTGCGGCAATGAATGAGAAACAATAATAACCGTAGTGCCGCCACTCATCAATTCTTGAATGCGGTCTTCACATTTTTGCTGAAATAAAAAATCTCCAACAGATAAAATTTCATCAACAATTAGAATATCGGGTTTGGTAATGGTCGCTATAGCGAATCCAACACGTGCAACCATACCGGAGGAATAATTTTTCATTGGAACATCAAGGAATTCACTCATTTCCGAAAAATCAACAATTTCATCAAATTTTTCCCGCATCTGTGTCCTTGAGAATCCTAAGACCGATCCATTAAGGAATATATTTTCCCGTGCAGTCAAATCCATATCAAATCCTGCACCTAATTCAATAAGCGGCGCAATCGAACCAAATACACGTACGGTTCCTATTGTTGGTTTCAAGATGCCTGATATTATTTTGAGGAGTGTGCTTTTACCGGAACCATTCAATCCGACAATACCAAACACATCTCCCGTAGAAATTGAAAGTGTTATATCTTTTAATGCGATAAAATCTTCGTATAATAATTTCTTTTTTAACAATTTAATTACATACTCTTTCAAACTGTCATGTTTTTCTTTGCTCATATTAAAATGCATATCTACATTTTCGATTTGTACTATTGTACCCATTATTTCGCTAATCTCCCTGTCATATATACAGAATAAATTTATTCTGCTTCGCTTTAAAAACAAGTAATCCGATAAAAAGTGCAGTAAAAGAAAATGCCAGGCACACAAGGTTGATACGCAGACCGGGAACATTCCCATACATTGTAACATCTCTAAAATACGAAACATAGTAATACAAAGGATTTAGTTGCATGAGCAATTTTATTTTTTCAGGTAATGTGTCGTACGGATAAATAATCGGTGTCAGATACATCCATGCCGTAATAAGTACAGAATACAAATGGACAATGTCTCTGAAAAAAACACTAAGTGAGCTTAGTATGAGTCCTATTCCAGTTGCAAAAATTAGTACGTACACAGAAGGTATAAAAAACAGCACTGCTGTCCACGGTACTGGAAATCGGAGTATTGCATACATAATTATTACAGCAATCAGAGAAAATATGAAATTGACAAATGAAAACAGAACTTTTTCGAGCGGGAAAATATATTTGGGTACATAGACTTTTTTCATCAGTGCGCTTGCACCCAAAATGGACGTCATAGCTGTCGATGTTGATTCTGAAAAGAAGTTGAAGAGGGTAGATCCAGTCAGATAATAAATAGGGAAATTTTCGATTTTTATTTTGAATATCTGAGAAAATACAGTGGTAACTACAATCATCATTAACAATGGATTAAGGATACTCCACAACAACCCAAGAACTGACCGGCGGTATTTTACTTTAAGATCCTTAATAATCAGATCCTGAAGCAAAAATCTATATTTGTAAAAAACCTCAAAATATGGTTTCAAATGTCAACCTCCTAGATTTTGGCAAATCACAATTGTGGAATATACCGTTTCAGTGCATCCTGCCATGTCGGAAGGCGATGAAACCCTGCGCGGTCAAGACTTGTTTTTGACAGCCTTGAATTTTTGGGACGCACGGCTTTGCTGGGATACTCCTCACTGGTTACAGGATTGATCCGTGCTGAAAGGCCCGCTTCTTTCATGATAGCGCAGGTAAACTCATACCAGGAGCAGTACCCCTCGTTTGTAGCATGGTACACTCCGTATTTATCGGTCACTATCATATCGCACATAAGCAGTGCCAGATCCGCCGTATAGGTCGGGGATCCGATCTGGTCGCTTACTACATTAATCTCTTCACGCTCTTTCCCGAGCCTGATCATGGTTTTCACAAAATTGCCGCCGTTCATGCCGAATACCCAGGAAGTCCGGATAATAAAGTACTGTGAAAGCAGTCCGGTAACTTTGTCTTCACCCAGGGATTTTGTCAGGCCGTATTCGCCTTTCGGTGCTTTGGGCCGGTCTGTCTCAAACGCCTTGTCCCCTTCACCGTCGAACACATAATCTGTGCTGATATACATCATTTTAGCGTTGATTTCCCTGCATACGCGCGCAACATTCTCCGTGCCTGTGACATTTACGGCATAGCAGATATCCTTGTTCTCTTCGGATTTATCAACTGCCGTATATGCTGCACAATGGATCACTGCAGACGGTGCAAATTCCCGGATATATCGGCTGACTGCATTTACATCGGTCAGATCAAAGTCAGCGATATCAACGCCTTTGCAGGGAATTCCCCTTGACTCCAGGACTTTTATTACATCATAGCCCAACTGTCCGTTATATCCGGTTACTAGAATTTTCATGGATAGTCTCCTTTATTTATCTGTTCTTATACATACGGTCATAATATTTCTGATAATCACCGCTGAGTATATTCTCCCACCAGCTTCGGTTATCAAGATACCACTGAATCGTTTTTTTCATTCCGCTGTCAAAATAGGTTGCAGGCTTCCACCCGAGTTCCGATGTGATTTTGGTCGGGTCAATCGCATATCTGCTGTCATGTCCCAGACGGTCCGTGACATGATTTATCAGTGTCTCAGGCTTATTAAGCACACTCAAAATAGTCTTCACTACTTCCATGTTGGTACGCTCGTTGTGTCCGCCGATATTATATACCTCGCCGATACGGCCCTTTCGAATAATAAGATCAATGGCAGAGCAGTGGTCCTCGACATACAGCCAGTCCCTTACATTCTCGCCTTTACCATAAACAGGCAGTGACTGGTCGGCAAGTGCGCGTGATATCATCAGCGGTATTAATTTCTCGGGGAAATGATACGGCCCGTAATTATTTGAGCAGCGCGAAATGGTCACAGGAAGTCCGAATGTCCGGTAATATGCCAGGACAAGAAGATCTGCTGATGCTTTCGAGGCAGAATAAGGTGAAGATGTATGTATCGGTGTTTCTTCTGTAAAAAAGAGATCCGGACGGTCCAACGGCAAATCCCCGTATACTTCATCCGTCGATACCTGATGATAACGTCCGACATTATATTTGCGGCAGGCATCCATCAGGATCTGTGTTCCCATAATATTGGTTTTGAGGAATAATTCAGGGTTCTCTATCGAACGGTCCACATGTGATTCAGCTGCAAAATTGACAACAATATCAAAAGGTTCCGCTTCAAATATCTTATATACTGCCTCGCGGTCTGAAATATCCGCCTTAACAAAATGAAAATTCGGATTCTTCAAAGCATCTTCCAGTGTCTCAAGGTTCCCGGCATATGTCAGGGCGTCAAGGCAAACGATTCTGTCTTTGGGGTGATTGGCCAGCTGGTAGTAGACAAAATTCGCTCCGATAAATCCGGCTCCGCCGGTAACAAGAATATTCATAATAACCTCCAAAATCCAAAAGGAATGATCCGGATATGACTACGGCCGCGTGCCGCACACTGTCTTACCCGATATACACAAAATTGCAGTCACTATTTTTCAGAAGCGGGGAGTTCATATCTTTTGCCGATAGTACAGGCTTGATATCGCCCCAGTCCACACCAATATCCGGATCGTCGAAGCGGATGCCGCGGTCACATTCCGGGGAGTAATATTCATCGACTTTATACTGGACTTCCACATCATCCGTGAGTGTCAAAAAGCCGTGTGCAAACCCCTGAGGTATATATAACTGCCTGAAGTTTTCTGCCGTAAGTTCAACAGAAAGCCATTGTCTGTATGTTGGCGACCCTTTGCGGATATCTGCGACAACGTCGAGTATCTTCCCTCTGGTACATCGGATGAGTTTAGTCTGTGCTTTGGGCGCATTTTGGAAATGGAGTCCGCGCAGTGTGCCCTTCTGCGAGGAGAATGACTGATTGTCCTGTGCAAAAACGGTATCAATACCGACTGCGGACATTTTTACAGACGAATATGTTTCAGTGAACCAACCCCTGTGATCTCCAAATACTTTAGGCTCGATGATAAACACACCAGGAAGTTTTGTCTCAATTATTTTCATTCGTTAACTCCAATCCGATAATGACCCAACAAATGATACAACAAATGTTCGATTAATGCAATTCACGGATAACATTCCCAGCAACCTTGCGAAGATGACTGCCATATGGAGATTTTCCATATTTCACAGCAGATTCAAGAAGTTTTTCCCTGCTTATCCATCCTTTGCGGAAAGATATTTCCTCCGGGGCAGAAATCTTGATTCCCTGTCGTTTTTCCAGCATGCAGATAAAGTCAGCAGCATCAAGCAGGCTTTCGATCGTTCCTGTGTCAAGCCATGCATATCCGCGCCCCATTAATTTAACATCGAGTTCTCCTTTTTCAAGAAAGACACGATTTAAGTCAGTAATTTCTAACTCACCTCTTGCACTTGGTTTAAGATTGCTGGCAACCTCAACAACACTGTTATCATAAAAGTAGAGTCCCGTAATTGCATAGTTGGATTTGGGGTTTTCGGGTTTTTCTTCGACTGAAAGAACCTTTCCATCAGAATCAAACTGAACAACGCCGAATCGTTCAGGATCCTCAACATAGTAACCAAAAACCGTTGCACGTCCCTTGTTAGCAGCAGCATCCATAAGCAATTTCGAAAATCCGTTACCGTAAAAAATATTATCACCCAAAATCATAGCTACATCATCATCACCAATAAAATCTGCACCGATGATAAAGGCCTGAGCGAGTCCATCCGGTGTTGGCTGAACAGCATATTGCAGATGAATGCCAAACTGTTCGCCACTTCCCAAAAGAGCTTCAAAACGCGGGGTATCTTCTGGAGTAGAAATAATCAGAATGTCCTGTATTCCAGCTAGCATCAATGTTGATAGCGGATAATAAATCATAGGTTTATCATAAACGGGAAGGAGTTGCTTACTTGTTACCATAGTAAGTGGATATAAGCGTGTTCCGGCACCGCCGGCAAGAATTATACCTTTCATACAAATACCTCCCAAATCACAATTCTTCATCGCAAGAATTTTCATCATGAATATATAGTCGTTGCAATCAATTGATAGATCACTCAAACTAATATTAAGGCAAATCTGCAGTTACAGTCAAAAAGCTGAGAATAACATACTGCATTCTACTGCACAAAGACGCCGATAATACATTTGCTTTTCAGTTTATCATTAAATAAATCATCTAATCGATGATACACGAAACCAAGGATTTTTACAAGGCAATGCTAGCTTTAGTCACTTTTAGTAATCAATTTCTAGCAATAACGTAATTATTGAAATTGCCATAATTTTGATTTTTTTCACATATTAGAGCATCAAAAGAAGTTTGTAGAAATATTTTTAATCCAAAACCGCCCGACTACAGGCATGCGAGTACCCAGATGAATCTTGACAATTACTCAACAAAATAGCGATCAATCCAACACAAACTGATCCACCTGTATCACTTTCATGACGACGAAACAGTGGATGAAGCGATCTACAAATGCTCCTACGTTATGTACAATCATCACCGACCGCACACCTACAGCAACTGGCGCACACCGTTTGAGGCTCGATCAACACGAATTAAGACATAGTGTTACAACAATGGTTGACCACAACATAATCTCCAATTCCCATTTATAAAATATGTAGTTCATTACATTTCAATACTGAACATATTTCAATTTTTCGAGTTGTCTTATCGAACATTTTTATATCATTTATTGATCATAACTAATCTTTGTACGGAATTTATACCTTCGGACCGACCGTAAATTCTCTTGCTGTCCACTGTACAGATCCATCATTACTGATGGCTGCTGTTCTTACTATATGCTTTCCGGCTGAAATCTTACTCGTATCTATTATATAAGAAAACCCACTATGAAGTGCATCTTTATACCCTCCCTGGGCATTTATGATGCTGTTTACATCACTTCTGTCAATTCTTTGAGCAGTTCCAAGGCCTTGATAATTGTCTAAATAGATATCTACCCTGGAAATACCTGCATGACTGACTGCCCACCCGCTTACGGTTATATCTCCCGTATTTATCTGTGAAGCTGACGGTGCTTCTATATTCGTTCCTGCTTCCGGTCCAACCATAAATTCTCTGGCAGTCCACTGTACAGATCCATCATTACTGATGGCTGCTGTTCTTACTATATGCTTTCCGGCTGAAATCTTACTCGTATCTATTATATAAGAAAACCCACTATGAAGTGCATCTTTATACCCTCCCTGGGCATTTATGATGCTGTTTACATCACTTCTGTCAATTCTTTGAGCAGTTCCAAGGCCTTGATAATTGTCTAAATAGATATCTACCCTGGATATGCCTGCATGACTGACTGCCCACCCGCTTACGATTATATCTCCCGTGTTTATCTGTGATATAGAAGGTGCTTCTATATTCATCGACGCTTCCGGACCGACCGTAAATTCTCTTGATGTCCACTGTACAGATCCATCATTACTGATGGCTGCTGTTCTTACTATATGCTTTCCGGATGAAATCCTACTCGTATCTATTGTATAAGAAAACCCACTATGAAGCGCATCTTTATACCCTCCCTGGGCATTTATGATGCTGTTTACATCACTTCTGTCAATTCTTTGAGCAGTTCCAAGGCCTTGATAATTGTCTAAATAGATATCTACCCTGGATATGCCTGCATGACTGACTGCCCACCCGCTTACGATTATATCTCCCGTGTTTATCTGTGATATAGAGGGTGCTTCTATATTCATCGACGCTTCCGGACCGACCGTAAATTTATAGTCATACCAGTCAACCGTACCATTACGATTAATTACAGCTATTTTAAGTGTATGCTCTCCGACTTCAAAGAAACTTGCATCTAAAAGGTACTCAAATCCACTGTGAAGTCCATCATTGTAACGTCCATTACTATTTATTACCTGCTGAACCTCTAACCTCTCATATATATTTGTTATCAATGCTATTCCGCGAAAATCATCAGCATATATATCAACACGTGAAATTCCTGAATGGCTTAATGCCCACCCTTTTATGAGGATATCCCCACCATTCACCCCTGTCGATACGGGCGATTCAACATTCGCAACAGCAGTCGGTGTACTGAGCAGGATATTATCAGTTGCACGACTAATATCAAGATACCCTCCTGATGAACTTGGTATAGAAGAAAGACTGCCGGTTGATGTATATTGCCACATGTCCCAACGTTCCCAGCACCATTTATTTGAAGGCATCCATGTTGATGATATACCTTCCATTGGAGCAGAAACGTTATAGTGGGCGATCCAAAGTTTGTAGCGAGTCCAGTTTTGGGCCGGGTCGAAGTTATGTACCATAAAATCCGGATAGCTATAAATCATGAGACTAAATCCGCTCAGCGCCTTGAACTGATCCGCAAAGGCTTGTACAGAAGCAGCCAATTCTGCTTTTGTTAGATTGTTAGAGTTATCTTCGACATCAAGCATAGGAACGCAGCTATATGCATAGTTCTTTACAAAATTATAATATGACTGCGCCTGCAGCTTCGCATCAGCGATGTCAGCCTTTGGAATATAATAATAATAAAAGCCATAGAGTAGGTTAACGTCTTGTGATGATTTTGCATATGATGCAGCTTGTTTATCGATATACGAAACTCCATTGCTGTTGCCATAAGCCCTGATATATACAGCGTCCACTTGGGTCTTCAACAAAGCAAAATTAATATTATCATCTGCGCTAGTAATGGAATCATTCCATTGAGAAATATCAACAACTTTGAGGTTTGCTGTACCCGCTGATGGCATTGTTGACACCGCAACTACAGAAGCGAATGACGCAACTGCGCAAAGCAGTACTGTCGCAATCGTTATAGCGAAGTGTTTAATTTGGATTTTCATATTATTCCTCTTTTGTAATAATTCCGAATATATTGCTTTCTTGAGCCGTTCATTTTACCACACATTGTTTCCGAAAGACTTGCAGTGGAAAATTACATTTCTGTAAATAATCTTACATACTGCTAACGATAGAGTATAACACAAAAATAATCTGGTTTATCCAGCTTCAATTTTCGTCTATTTCAGAGATTTTGCATTTTCTATCCGACCGTGAATTCTCTGACCGTCCATTGTACACTGCCGTCATTACTGATGGCAGCAACTCTTACAACGTGCTTTCCTGCGGTCAGCTGAGTAGCATCTATCTTATAGGAAAAGCCGCTGTGAAGCGCGTCTCTGTACTCCCCCGTGACATTTACAATAGTGTTCACATCATTTCTATCGATTTGTTGTGCAGTTCCAAGTCCCTGATAATTATCTAGGTAGATATCTACCCGGGAAACGCCGACATGACTGACCGTCCAGCCGCTAACGGTTATATCTCCCGTATTTATCTGTGAAATAGACGAGGCTTCTATATTCGTAACTGCTTCCGGGCCAACTATAAATTCTCTGGCCGTCCACTGTACACTGCCGTCATTACTGATGGCAGCAACTCTTACAATGTGCTTTCCTGCGGTCAGCTGAGTAGCATCTATCGTATAGGAAAAGCCGCTGTGAAGCGCGTCTCTGTACTCCCCCGTGGCATTTACAATAGTGTTCACATCAGTTCTTTCGATTTGCTGTGCAGTTCCAAGTCCCTGATAATTATCTATATAGACATCTACCCGAGAAACGCCGACATGACTGACCGTCCAGCCACTAACGGTTATATCTCCCGTATTTATCTGTGAAATAGACGAGGCTTCTATATTCGTAACTGCTTCCGGTATTAGATAAGAACAATTGCTCCACACAACCGAGCCATCATATCGTATCATTGCAAACATAAAAGTGTGCCACCCTGCTGTAAAGAAAGACGGGTCGACATCAAAGGAGAAGCCTCCATTTTTGATTAATACAGATCCAACCCCTCTGTTATTATCAGCGTAGATATCTACTCGTGATATGGAGTCAAAATTTGATGGTTTTCCAGATATTTTGATCTCACCGTTGGAAGAAGAAACCTGAAATTCGCCATTTGCTGTTACCATCTGATTTAGATAGCCCTGTGTTTTGGAACAAAATTCAGGCCATCTCCCTTTATCGCGAATAGTTATCGGACAATTTTTGCCATATGCACTGAAATCATGATGCTGGTAAAGATATCCGTTAACTGTATATACTCCGTGTCGATATAAAACATCGGCTGCCAACCATTCAGCATTTGCCATTGCTTGGTCAAAATTGCCTGCTGGATTATCACAGATTTCAATGGCGATCGTCTCTGCATTGCCTTTTCCATTTGCCGTATCGCCTGCATGCCAGGCTTTTTCATTCTCCGGAATACTCTGATATGCACACGTACTATCAACTGCGTAATGCCAACTTACATCAATATTCTGTCCTCCGCCGCGAAGATACTGAGCGTGCATCAGAGCATTAGCATTGGCACTCCAGTTTGAGGTCTCATGTATTGTAACGCCTGCAAAATCCTTCAGAAGCTGGCCTTCTCGGCAGCCTTCCACTCCGGCAGGTGCCAGTGGTGCAAGAAGGTTCCTATATACAGTAAATCCGGTTGCCACGTTGAGGCTGCGACCAAGTGCGCCTGCAGTGTAATAAGCAGATACATTGCTAAATACGAACGAAGAAGTAACAAGTGCAACCGTAATTACTAATACCAGTATCCGCCTTAACTGCTTACCAACTCCCTGAAAAAGGATCTTGCCCTGTAAATAGTTGATGCTTCTTTTCATTACAGTCCTTTCAAATATACCGTGCAAGTACATTTTTATTTTTCTACAGTTTCCCTTCCACTATCACAGACATCCGTTTTTTGACATCTGCAAGACGTGCGATTGCTGATTCTTTATCCGCGCCGTAAATTCCAATGTATATTTTTATCTTCGGTTCTGTTCCTGATGGACGGACACAAGCCCAGTCAATTCCCTTTTCACCGCCTAATTCATACAGCAGTACATCAGATACGGGAAGGTCAATCGCAGACGTACAAAAGTCTATACAATCAAAGTCAAACCGGGTGCTCGTCTGATAATCCCGCACTGCTTTAACCTGTATTCCGGGAAGGAGTCCGGATGCTTCCGCGGGTGTTTTAACAGCTTGCAGCTCTGTACGCAGGGCGGACATTGCACCTGCTATACGCTCAGTGCCTTCTTTCCCTTCGAGTGTTATCGAGACTGCGTCTTCAAATCCATAACCAAAACGCCTGTACAAATCTTCGATACGGTCAAGAAGTGTTTCACTTTTGTCCTGCGACTGGGCGGCCATTCCGGCGATAAGCATGGCAGATACGACAGCATCCTTATCACGCACCTGCAGGCCGGACAGATATCCATAACTCTCCTCAAATCCGAACTGGAAGTGTTTATCTCCTTCTTCGTCATCGATGCGGATTCTTTCACCGATAAATTTGAATCCGGTAAGAACTTCCTGTAGTTCTACGCCGTAATACTCGCAGATCGGACCTGCAAGTTTGCTGGAGACGATCGTAGTTATCGCAAAGGATTTCGCAGGCAGCGTGCCAAGTGCTTTCTTGGAGGAAAGGATATAATCCAGGAGCAGAATGCCGACCTGGTTTCCGGTCAGGGGCTTATAGGTCTCTTGTCCGTTATCTGTTGTGCGAACAGCCACACCAACGCGGTCACTGTCAGGATCGGTGCCGATAACAAGGTTTGCACCGACTTTTTTGGCAAGCTCAATCCCCATTGCCAGGGCTCTTGGATCTTCCGGGTTCGGAGAAATGACTGTAGGAAAACTTCCGTCCGGCTGTTCCTGTTCAGGAACAACATATATGTTGGTAAATCCTACGCGGGAGAGAATTCTCCGGACCGGTTTGTTGCCGGAACCGTGAAGGGGTGTATACACAATGGCCATATCCTTGTGCCGGTCAATCGCAGCCTGGTCAATAACAAGTCCTTCAAGCATATTGGTATAGGATTGATCAACTTCTTCGCCGAACATAGTTAGCAGTCCGCTTGCCTTTGCCTGATCCATTGAATTTGCAGCGGCCGTGCGTACATCTTTGAATTCTTCCATACGGGCAAGAATTTCATCGGCGGCTTCAAGTGTGACCTGGCCTCCGTCTTCCCCGTATACTTTATACCCGTTGTATTTCGACGGATTATGGCTTGCTGTGATCATGACGCCTGAAAAAGCCTTGAAATAACGTACGGAATAGGAGAGCAGCGGGACGGGACGAAGCTCATCGGAGAGAAACACACGGATACCGGCATGCGTCAGGACACGGGCAGCCATCTGCGCAAATTCAGGGGAAAAATGGCGGGAATCATATGAAATAGCAACACCTTTTGACATCGCCCCGGGACCCTCGCTTACGATATACTGTGCAAGTCCTGCTGTCGCTTTGGCAACTGTGTATATGTTCATGCGGTTTGTACCGGCACCGATTATACCGCGAAGTCCGCCGGTTCCAAAGGCCAGATCCCGGTAGAATCTCTCTTCAATTTCTGTCTTGTCTTCCCGGATGCCTGCAAGTTCTTCCCTTGTCAAATCATCAAAATATGTATCGCTGCTCCAGATTTCATATAACTTCTCGAAATTCTCCATTTGTCATCCTCCTGCAACTTTATTCTATCTAAAATAATGTCATTTCATTTTTAATGCGTTGAGCATTTCTTTTTCATACAGCAAACATTCACACTCTTATTTGATAATATACCACGTATTTTTTCTCTTCTGCAAAAAATGACATCATTTTTCACTTAATTCTTATCTTAAAATGCATTTAGGTTTGGACGTTTTACCTATTTATATTCCGCCTCATAAATATAGCATCCGAATTCATTATACAATATTTTAAATGACACATATTTATTATTTGTTAATATTATTTTACTAAACACATACTTAATACCGATTTTCTGCATGTCCCGATATGATAAATTCACTATTATTGAGTCTGTATTTTCAAGGGTCACACTAGTCGGCGGAAACACAAGCCGAATTTCCATGTGGGCGTATCGATTATATACTTCGTTATAGTTACCTTGCGGGTCCAGTTTTTTCCACAATTCATAATTCGGAATATAGTTTGTGGAGTTGATAGTAGGCGCCCCGCAGGAGACGAGAAATCCAGAATCGAGGAAGTTATTAATTGTTATCCATTTCCCATCTGAATCTTCTTTAACAATACTCAGAATCTCTTTGGCGACAGGTTTTGTATAGATTGCATCCAATCCTTTTACAATGGGGTTAACGCATGATCCTGAGACTATTGAAATACATATAAGTCCAATGATAAGTGTATTTTTTACTATTTTACTAATATTGGACATAAGTAATGTGCATATAAGGATAAAGAATATTGCAATTATAATCAATTCAGATAGCGAAAAAAACGTTGCCTGTTTCTTGTGGCAAAAGTACACGGCCATTGAAACAGAAGCTATTCCGATAATACACGCTGCCGCAGTGTTGATTTTCTTGATTCCTTCAAATCTTGACAATGCAATAACAAGCAGATAAATTTGTATAAATCCAACGATATCAACTAATCTGTCAGGAGTTGAATATGTCAATAATAATGCCTTTGCAAGTAATGCAGGTATTTCAATTATACAGTATATTGATAATAGAAGAGATATCCCTAATAATATTACACAAATCAAATCTTTGCCCTTTTTTTTAATCAACAGATATAGAGTCAGTATCGTTGGTATTGGGTAAAAATTCAGGAAAACACCATCTTGGGAGATATCTCTCATTCCTTTGAATGGATATAACAAAACTTGTATATAATTGAATAATTTGCCAATAGAAAATCCTCCATAGGAGTACCTCTTTCCTGGATAAGCTGTGTTCATGATGGCCTTCATGTATTCACGGGACTCCGTTAAAAAGGAAATAGATATGAATGTTAATAAAACGAGCGACACTCCAAGAATACCCCAATCGAATTTGTCGAATTTTTGTATTTTCTTATGATCTGTTATCAATATCCAGACAAGTATTCCCAAGAACAAATATCCTGCCGGAACTTGCCAGGCGGGATACAAATTAGTAATAAAATTCGACCCGAATATTGCTATACCTATACCGAAAAGCAATTTTTTGAGTTTTGATTCAGTTTGAATGAAGTAATAAATACAAACAATCGAACCTTGCCCTGAAAAAATCCAAAAAACACCAGACCACCACTGAAAGCATCCGGAGAAAACGATCAAAGATGCTCCCAATAATGAAATTAATTTTTTATTATTGGATAGGATCAGGCACATTTCAAAAGACATAAGAAAAGAAATTACAAGGAAGGATGACCAACTGAATGAAAGACCACCGGCTGAGCCAAGTAGATAGTAGCACCATTCAGTGGGTCTCGCTAGGGCGGAAAAATCGAAATACAAGCCGCTTCCGGACAGATTGGAGGCTTTTTCTGCACGAAGTATTTCATTGTATTCTGAGTAATTGGAATATTGAGCTGATAATCTTGCTGGTGTACTGACTAGCCATTCATCGCTTTTAATACTCCGTGGTTGCCCAAAGATGGGCACGATGTACTCAGATCCCTGATTATATTGAATGATTTCATTATATATAGTTAATGATGATTGATTATATTGATTAGCCACCATAAATATAATAACAGCACACGCAATCCATAATCGTTTTTCAAATATCCATTTATACATTTCGTTAATGTCAATAAGCAAGTGAAGAAGTATAAACGCAAATAATAGAACAACTAACATCAGTCGATTTAAAAAAAGTCCCGTTGGGTTATATGCGGAATCTTTTGCAGTTGTTGTAATTATTAATTTTCCAGTTTGCTTCTGACCGTTTACAGATAGATCACCACCCGATAAATCTGCTTCCTGGGACGACATGACACTTATTGCATTCCCCTTCACAGCATCATCAGACTGAATGGAAATTCTATACTTCGCGCCATGGTTCTCTTTAACCTGTTCATCAAAAGGAAAAGTATAAAAATAACCATCAGTGATATCAGCGGCATTTACCGTTTTGCTAAAAACTGTTATGTTTTCTGACAGATTATCAATTTTAACCTGATAATGGCTAGTTTTGTTTAGACCATATGTGTCCAGCAAGAGTGAAATCCCGTAAATATTGTGATCAACAATAATTGTCTGTTCCACAACAATATCTTTTGTGATCTCAATAACAGGAACAGGGCTGGATGCTTTTTCGTATTCTATAATATATCTTGGTTCCATTGACAAATTGAAAACGAAAAATATCACAGCTGCTTCGACAATTAATACTACAATAATCAATGCAATTTTCCATGGCCTTTTCAACAAGTTTGAAAAATATCCGGTTATTGCCGATTGTACGTTCCATCGTCTATCCACGTAGTTCGACTCCTTATTTTGATTTATACGCTTTCCCAGGCGCGATAAAATTGATTGATTTATACTGGTCCAGCTTGAACGGATATTTGATCGTTCTGCCGCTCACTCTGCAAGGCAAAATAAATCATTTATAAGTAGCCCAACATCCCCCTTACGGTGACCTCTCCGGACGCACATATAATTATCGAGCCGTCCGCCCTTCTTACCAAAAGATCTCCCGTATTTGAAATATCATATGCAGTTCCTTCATCCGGCGGAACGGATTCAACGCGTACCTGTCGCCCAAGTGTTGCGCAGTTGGCACGATATTCAGAAATGAAATCAGATGAACCTTTATTGAATTCAAGATACCGTGAAGCCACTTCCTGAAGAACAGCGGTCAAAATGGCTGCCTTTGTGATTTGTATTCCCTCCATCAGAAGCGAAGTTGCTACATCCTGTATTTCCTCTGGAAATGCCATCTGCGAAACATTGATTCCGCATCCGACTACCGCATAGGAAATGAGATTATCTTCCATACTCGTCTCTGATAATATACCACAAAGTTTTTTCCCATTCTGTAAAGAAATGATGTCATTAGGCCACTTAATTCCTACCGGTACGTTACAAATTCGCTGTATTGCCTTTAAAATGCAAAGTCCAAAAAGAAGTGTCAGGGAGGAGGAAGACCGTGGGTCCACATCCGGCCTGAGCAAAAAAGAAAACCACAGGCCTTCATCCGTATCGGAAAACCATGTACGTCCGCGGCGTCCGCGCCCTGATGTCTGACGGATCGCAGCAAAAACACCGATCTCTTTATGACCGAGAGAACCCGCTTCACGTGCGAGCAGATTCGTAGAAGATGCTGTATCCGTAACAAATACGTCAAAAATCCCATCCATCTTCTCAGCTGTGAGGAAGTCCTTCACCTGCTTTTCAAGCTGCCTGCTTTTGGGTGCAAGTCTGTATCCGCGGTTTGTTACTGCCTCAATCGGGTGTCCCTCATCACGAAGGATGGATATTTTTTTCCAGACAGCGGCCCGTGAAAAGCTAAACATTTCAGCAAGCACTTCTCCCTTTACATATTCTTCTCCGCTTTCCCCGAGGATAGAAAGCAACTCATCCCGCCATGGCTTCATTTATGTCTCTCTCCTTTTTCTGAAGGTTATGATCAGCGCTCCCGCAAATACAGCTATTGAAGCGCCGGATACGATAGCACCCGCCTGCATTCCTGGCGCTGTAAAGGACAGTGTAATCGTGTGTCTGCCTGCTGTAAGGGGTATGGCTATAAGTGCTGATTGATAGGGTGTGATTTCCGTTCTTATGCCGTCAACATGAAGCGTCCAACCTTTTTCATACGGAATCGTAGTTAAAAGGAGACTGTCCTCCGATACCGCAGCCTGCGCGGATACATATCCGTCTTCTGCCTTTGTGATCTGTATGTCCTGTCCCTGGAGGGCAGAGGCGAGCTGTTCTGCAAAAAGTGCGGTATCGCAATAATAAAGTTGTACGGCAAGGATAGAGTATGTATCCGAATCGGAAAAGATGGAAACAGTTACCGTCTGACCCGTTTCAAACGATCCAAGTGATATGATTTGTGAGAACTGAGAAGTAGTCAGTTCGCAGCGGTACTCACCATTCACATATATATTTGCTTTTCCGTTCATGGCCACAGCGGGAATGGACAGAAACAACGGGTCCTTACTGGTTATCTGTATGTCATACGTAAGTGACATCACATCTTCAGGGCTGATACGAAGATAGGTTATGCCATATTTTAGATTCTGTCCGACCGGCTCATTCCCGAGAAGATCCTTGTCGGTTTCTGCAGTAGTGCTGGCAGATGTCTCAGCAACTGAAGACGACGAGACTCCTGGCGTCATAGTTGGCTTGGGTCTTTCTGCCCTGACCACGGCGTTATACACACTCACAGGTCCGGCTTTTGCATCATAATACACCGGTTTTGCGAAATGTCCTGTTCCAAAGAGAGTGACCAGAAGATCATCCTGTAAAGCGAACAAATTCTTATTAGCCGGATCTTTTTCCATGGCAAAAATATCAAAGTTATTGGCGTCATTTTTTACAAGATACATAAGCGGCATCACCTGATTATTTTTCTGAAGAAAGAGCATGCCGTTTTCACTCTTGTCCAATTGTTCATAACCGCCGTAGTTCTCCTTTTCGGAAAGAATGTAGGAAATGCCCAGAAGCGAATCTGTCACTGCAGATGAGTAAGAATGAGTCGATGTAAAGTAGTTATAATTCGTAGCAAATCCCAATTGTTTCAGAAGTCGGTTGAGCTGCTTATTGGATGCAGAACTAAAGGTTGAGATGGATGGATAATCAAGATATAGTCCGGAAGTCATTGGATTTAGTGCACTTAATAAACTTCCGTCCGCTTCCATCCGAAAAAATCCCGTTATACCGTTCTTTCCATCTTTATTGGCAGCTGCCGCAGCATCAGCTTTTGCATCCAATACCAGGTCCTGAGCCTGATATATGGCATCCGACAGCCGCTCCCTTGGCTGGACACCATACATCTTCGGCCGCATAAACAGGGGATTTACACAAACCACTTCAATACAGACGACAATAGTCAGAAGTGCCGGTATGAGTCTTTTGAGATTTGCAATGCTTGCCGGGAACGGTACCCCGGACATGGCAAATAGGCATAGTAGTTCAAGACCGCCCATAAACAGGTTAATATAAAATCGGTCTCCCTCTTTCGCAAGATCCCCAAAGCCCTGCACGGCTATAAGCAAAGCAAGAAACAACAGGCCCGTAATGACAAATGCTTTTGGTACAAGGCTCTTTATATGGATTAGTGAAGCAAATGCTATCATCAGCGCCACAAAAACCATCAGAAAAGAATACCGGTACAGAAACCAGTTCGGAGAATCAAAAAGCTGCCAGGCCAAGTCAAGAAAAGTAAAATTAAAGCTAAATACAAAGAAGATGAGTGCTCCTCCGGCCAGAAATTTTTGTCGCCGTGCAAAATACGGATTCAGGAAAAAGAGAATACACAGGAACAATACCACAAGCCCACAGTATACAAGCGGTTTATTGCTGGAAAGAGAATCAAATGAACCTGCGAAAAGCTGGTTCAAAAAGTCAGTCAACTTGAATTTAGAGTCCAATGCTATATCTTTGGCTGATTGGTCTGAATTCCCCAGTATATCCAATCCCGCCGGCAGAAGGAGTACCGCCGACATGCCCGCCGCAAGCAAAGCGCTTCCTATAAACACACGCACAGAACGCAAGGATTTTTTTGCAACCGCTCCTTCAAATTTCCTGTCTTCCCAAAGCCGCGCAAGAAAATATAGGAATGAGAATATCCCGACCATGTATGCGATATAGAAGCCTGATACAAATAAGATGAAAAGAATGAGTGCCACCTTCCACCAGTTTTTTCTATTTTCAAGAAACTGCTCAACAAAAAACAAAAGAAGTGGAAGCAGGAAATATCCGTCCAGCCACATAATGTTGATCATATAAACAACAATATAGGAGCACGAAGCATACAGGATGCCAAATAGCATGGCAAATCCTGAGTGTGAACCAAAGCGCCTGCGCAGGAATAGTGTCATGAATGCAGCTGCAAGAGACAACTTGATCGTAATCAGAACCAATACGGATTCGGCAATCATGGTTGTCGGAAATAAAAATGTCACGAAATTGAGAGGGCTTGCCAGGTAATAAGCGAAAAGTCCGAAAGTATTTTTTCCCATGCCAATGAGAAATGAGTAGGAACTTACTCCCCCGCTCATGAGCTGATTCTTATAAGCGACCAGATCAGGAGCATACTGTGCACTAAGGTCGGATATAAGCACAGAATCTTTTCCGAACGGATAGAATCCAAAAACAGCAAACAGCATGGTCAAAAGGAGACCCATCACCAGAAATGCCAGGGGTACTGCCCAGCTCTTTGGCCCAAAGTTGTCCTTCGCAAAGCTATTTGATTGCTTGGTCTGTAAAGATTTTCTCTCAATCACCGGAAATACCCTCCCTTAATTTCTGACAGATTCTTTACTTACTGACGGGCCAGATATTCATAAAACAAGTTGTCCTTAGTCTGCCCCCGAAAATTTCCTAAAGCTGATCCGTCACTTGCAAGTGTCTTAACACTATCCGCCACAGTGATTGGATATTGGCTCTGCATCAGAATGGAGGTGCCCGCTTTTAAAATCGATTGATTCGATGAATCCTGAAGTGCTTTTCCCAGTGAAACCATGGCGCTTTTTGTAACCGGGTAGGCCGGTAACGTATAAACGACAGACCTTGTCATTTCCTGTAGGGGAACCACCGAACCAATAATCAAAAAAGCGATTAAGATACAACGTACAAATTTCTTCTCCCTGTCAGTAAGGGTGTATCGAAAGCGTTCAGCCGCAGACTCCGTATTCTGTTCATCCACGATTACGTTCTGTTCAGGTTCGTTACTGCCATTTTCCGTTATGGTATACGCTTTCTCCGGTTCGATCCTGATGTTCACTTGTGTATTATCTTTTTTTGTTCTGCCAAGCAGGACTTGCTGTATCATGATCATTGTCATAAATAGTGCAGGAATCGACACCCTCATGCAGAAATCCTGGCTTGTTCCGACTATGAAAACCGGAATCAGAAGCAGACTCCCGATACAGATCCAATATAACGGGTTTTTACGATGTTCGGCAAAAAGAAACAAAAGATAAAGTCCGGCTTCAAATACGATAAACGAAACATAATTGGGACTCCACTTATTGATGCCGTATATCGATCCGGATGCATTTTTCGAAAGATAGAGGTAGACAATCACAAGGACGCTGATGCCTCCTGCTAAATTCTCAAAGGTCAGCGCCCGCCTGATACCATTCCAAAACCACAAAATGAAAACAAGAAAAGCATTGGGCAACTCTGTTTTTCTCCCTTTTGCATCCGCTGCCTGTTTGCTATTTCGCCTGACAGCAAGAGGATATCCCTGATAGGCCTTCCAGAGCACGATCGGAAGCATCCCGAGAAATGGAAACGGCCCATGCAGGAGAAGCATCGCATACATAAAAAACAGGGAGCGGGAGTTTTTTAGATTCATAATCAAAAGGATGGCAAGCCAAATGGTTATCGTCTGGTTGAAAACCCAGAACAGGAGTGTTGTATTAGATGAGTACTGAAGACCCGACCACCATTCTATATGGTCAATGGGTCCGGGCAGCTTCCCTTTGCTCATAAACAGATATCCAACAATATCCATTCCAGAGAAAAAAATCAGAATCACAACGGACCAGATGCTTACATTACGCAGGGTTCTGAAGAGATAATACACAATCAGCGTTACACCAAGAAGTGACCAGAAATAAAGGAAAGCATTTGCGGCATACCATCCGAAAAGCTTACCTACCAGGGCGCCGGGGAGCCAGAATGCTATATAGTAAGTGAGTATAGCCGTTGACGGGGTGCCGGCCGCACTCGCTGCCGTCGCTGCATTTTGCAGGGAATACGGATATATGACAGGCCATGATTTCTCAATCAGGTCGTGAAAAATGGCGTTGCGGTAATTATAATCATTATTCTGGAAAGAGAATCCGCCCTGTCCGGAGAAAAATACCCACACAGCCAAAATAATAAGCGAGACAATGATGACGCGGCGATTGGCTTTGGTCAGATGCCAGGCGATCTGCTCAGGCCGGTTTTTCAGCATGAAATACAGGCTTATCAGAAAAACAGCACAGACGGGAATCGCAACGACAAGTCTCAGCCAACCGGCAAGGAATATAAATACGGGGAGCGCAATATATACGACACTGACCTCATACATAATACGGTCAAGTTTGTGACCCATCCGCATAATCCTCCATTCTTCATATGCACTTATTATAAAGCAATTAACCTGCAGAAGAAAGGTTGAAGGATGAGGCAATCGTTTCCAAAACACACTTATGTAGTATACTAAATTCAAATATCACAAAAATGAGAAACGCGCGGGGTGTGCTCTATGCTTATCAGTCTTATCGTTCCCTGTTTTAATGAAGAACAGTCTTTGCCAATACTGAAAAAAGCATTAGAATCCGTTCTCTCTTCGCATACCGAATTCGAATATGAGTATATATATATAGATGACGGATCAAAGGACGGGACACTGTCCCTTCTGGAAGCATATGCTGCAGAGGATTCCTCAAATCATTATCTATCCTTTTCCCGTAATTTCGGCAAGGAAGCCGCCATGTACGCCGGCCTCTGCGAAGCAAAAGGCGAATGGGTATGTATCCTTGATGCCGATTCACAGGATCCGCCTTCTCTTCTTCCCCGGATGTTCGACATGCTTTCGGATGACGATTGTGACATGGTCGCCACACGCAGGGTATCACGCATCGGCGAGCCCCGAATCCGCAGCTTTTTTGCCAGGCGCTTCTATTCACTCATCAATCGTATGTCCGATGTTGAAATCGTTGACGGTGCACGTGATTTCCGGCTCATGAAAAGGGAAGTCGTTGATGCGATCCTGCTTCTGTCGGAGCGCCAGCGATTCTCCAAGGGCATTTTCAGCTGGATTGGTTTTCATACAAAATGGATAGAATTCGAGAATGTCGAGCGTGCAGCAGGCGAGACAAAATGGTCCTTCTGGAAGCTGTTCCGGTATGCCGTCGACGGGATTGTCTCTTTCACAACGGTTCCCCTGCGGCTTGCCACATACACGGGGTTTTTCGTCTCTGCAGCTGCATTCCTGTATATGTTCTATTACGTCATCCGCACGGTCATAGCCGGTGTCATCGGTACTCCCTCCCCCGGATATCCGTCCCTTTTATCGATTATGCTTTTCCTCGGGGGCGTTACTCTTCTTGCCCTGGGAATCCTCGGGGAATATATGGCCCGTACGTATATGGAAGTCAAGCAGAGGCCGATATACATCGTCCGCAGGAAAAAATGAATTTAACCCATTTTTATTAATACGTGAACAGGTCTGCAAAACGTACCGGAAGATGATCGATTCCTTTAAATTCTTCCACGGCAACTGATTTGATTGTCTCCCTTATTTCCGGTTCAACACTTGAAATACACATCTGTTGGATTCCGCCGATGCTTCTGCAATTATCTTCAATTAAAATACTCGGTTTTGCCTCTTCCACAACATCTTTGTACTGTTGTTTCTGGCTGCGATAATATACTTTTGTCCCTGTAAACCCAAATTGTGTCAGCAGGTCTGCCATTTCCCTCACCTGTTTTTTTCTGCGCGAAGTGCAGTACACAATTTCCGCTCCCTGTTTCTTCCATCCCTCGATCAATTCAACACAGTTTTTAATGGGGATATAAGAGTTGGGATCATAAAGGCCCAGAACAGATTTCGGCTTTAATATCGTTCCCTCTACAAAAATCATAATTGTGTTTTCGCTGATCTGCTGGTTCGATAATTCAATGTAGGACATTCTTCCACTTCCTTTATATTTTATTCATTTAGATTTTCTGTTAAATCCCGGTAGATATCTTCTTCTTCCCGGCAATGGACTCCTACGGCTGATCTGATGATTCCGACTGCCTCGCTTACTTCAATATACGCAACCGGAACAGCGGCCGGCTTCCCCTGGGAGCAGAAATCCCAATAAAAATTCACAAACGGATTATCACTGCGGCTGTTCATGTTCCGGTATGGTTCCAACAGGGCATTGTCCCGATTTCTTTCATCCTGAAGTGCTGCCTGCGCAATCATTTCTCCCGTGACGACACCTTCGACAGAAAGGTCCCATACTTTATCATCATCAAAAAAAATACCCGTATCATGGATTTTCTTCATTATAATGAGTGATGCGTCCTGCTGCTTATGCAGGATATCCTTTTCGATTCTGTCAAACTCCGCACTTACATTGGAATGCATATGCAAGTCAAGATGATGCATCATTTCCTGCCCCCGGTATAATAAACAAACACCCTGTCCGACCCCTGAAGTCCCGTGGGCTGTAGGCCTGTAGAAATCGCCAGGAGGAACAGGGTGCTTTATTTGGTTTATGTATGTTTGTCTTTGTCATCGACAAAGCAAAAGGCAGGTTACATTTCGACTGTCATTTTCTTGATTTTCTGCGCCTCGACCGGACGATCCTGACGGCCGGTCGGTGATGCTGCTATCGCATCGACTACATCGAGTCCCTCGGTTACTTTGCCGAATGCAGCATATTGTCCATCCAGGAAGTTCGAGTCCTTGTGCATGATGAAGAACTGGCTTCCTGCAGAGTCCGGCGACTGTGAACGGGCCATCGAAAGAACGCCGCGCGCATGCTTCAGCGGATTGGGTACGCCGTTGCCGGAGAATTCACCTTTAATCTGGTGTCCCGGTCCTCCCATTCCTGTCCCGTCCGGGCATCCTCCCTGAATCATGAAACCGGAGATGACCCTATGGAAAATGAGTCCGTCATAAAATCCCTTTTTGATAAGGTCTACGAAATTCTGTACGCTTATAGGTGTGATGTCTTCATATAGTTCGGCTTTAATGATTCCGCCCTTTTCCATTTCAATTGTTACTACTGGATGTGCCATCGTTTTACTTGCAGCCTTTGTTTCTCAAATAAGGCTTTTTCAGAGCCCGGCTGCTTCCTCCTCTTTTTCTTTTTGTTCTTCCATTATACATCGGTTCGCAGTAATCAGCCATTTTCATGCTGGTGAAGTATTTCATTGCGTATATTCCACAGATTCGCTGACAAATCCACATAGTAGGTCTGCGGGTTTTCAAAACGTTTGACTGATTCCCAAAGGGATTCAACCTCCTGAGAGCAGTAGATCCTCATTTCTTCAATCGATGGCTGCTTATAGACACACTTGCCTCCCAAAAACACAGGCAAAAGAAGCTTGCGTACAGTAAAGTTTGCCAGCATCTTCCTCTTCCATGTCTGAATCGGGTCAAATATTTCAAATGGTTTGGATTCGTCAATTGTTTCTCCGACTATAGTGATAACATCGGCAATGGCTTTGCCTGATGTTTTATCATAGAAACGGAATATCTCCTTATTGCACGGTGTGGTCACTTTTCCGAAATTCTCGGATATTTTCATTTTCGGGATAATCGTGCCGTTCTTCTCAATCGCAGAAAGCTTGTACACGCCGCCGAAAACAGGTTCTGCACGGGAAGTGATCAGACGTTCACCTACTCCGAAAGAATCAATGCAGGCGCCCTGCAGAATCAGGTCGCGAATCAGGTATTCATCGAGCGCGTTGCTGACGGTTATCCGGCAGTCGGTCAAGCCTTCATCGTCAAGTATCCGTCTTGCTTCCTGTGTCAGGTATGTTAAGTCCCCGCTGTCAATACGGATGCCGCGCAGCCTCTCGCCCATCGGTTCGAGCACCTCGTGCGCAACACGGATTGCATTAGGGAGGCCGGATTTGAGGACATTATATGTGTCTATAAGGAGAAGGGTCTTTTTGGGGTAGGAATGTGCATATGCTTTGAATGCTTCATATTCGCTGTCGAAAAGCTGCACCCAGCTGTGTGCCATCGTACCTGATAAAGGTATGCCGAAGTGCTGTCCGCAGATTGTGCAGGAAGTGCTTGAAACGCCTGCGATATAGGCAGCGCGGGCACCCAGGACAGATGCATCGTACCCCTGTGCCCTTCTTGCCCCGAACTCCATAATCGGACGACCCTTGGCAGCCCTTACAATACGAGCTGTTTTGGTGGCAATCAGGCTCTGATGGTTGATTGTTACCAGAAGCATCGTCTCAATCATCTGGGCCTGCATGACCGGTCCCCTGACTTTGACGAGCGGTTCGCCCGGGAAAATCGGTGTACCTTCGGGTATCGCCCAAACGTCGCATGAAAATTTAAAATCAGCTAAAAAATCAAGGAAGCCTTCCTCAAATCCATATTTATCACGAAGGAACGAAATATCGTCCTGCGTGAAGTGAAGATCCTTGAGATAATCAACCATCTGTTCCACACCGGCCATAATGGCATATCCTCCCTGTTCGGGCACCTGCCGGAAAAATAAATCGAAGTAGGCAATCTGTTCTGAAAGGCCCTGGTCGAGGTAGCCTTTTCCCATGGTAAGCTCATAAAAATCCGTAAGCATGCTCATATTTGTACGGCTGTTCCAATTCATTCCGGATAACATTGTGTGTCTCCCCCTTCCAGGGCTTTCATTTGGTCACTGTGATTACATAAGATTATGCGATTCTTTATCAGATATGTAAATGCTCATTCCGAACGGGTGCTCATTCCGAACGGGTCGGGATCATAATACACTTTTTCAAGAGTCAGTCCTTTGGCCGGCATGGTCTTTCCGGACAACCGCCGGTCCTGACCGGTAAGAATCGTGCTGATTTCAGAAGGATCCAGCTTACCCTGGCCCGCATAGACAATGGTTCCGGCTAAAATCCTGACCATATTATACAAAAATGATTTGCCCCTGACGATGATTTCGATCATCGGGGAATCATCACGGGCGGAAACGCGGATACTTTCCATATTCCTTACTGGATTCACATACTTTCCGGTTTGTGCGCAGAACGCTGAAAAATCATGTTCCCCTTCAAGCTGCGATGCGGCTTCCTGCATGGCACAAAGATCCAGATGACCGGGTACATGTGCAACAGATCTGCGGTCAATCGATGTCCTTACGGGCGAATTCCAGATTCTGTACACATATTCCTTGCCCAGGGAATGGAATCGGGCATGAAATCCGGATGTAACAAGCGCTGCGGCGCGTATGCTTACATCCTCCGGCAGGATGGAATTCATGGCAAGGGGAAGTTTCTCCGGCGGAATATTAAACGGAACATTAATATGGGAGACATGGCCCCGTGCATGAACCCCTGAATCCGTCCGGCTGCATCCGTATATCAAAACTGGACGCCCGTATAGTACGGCAAGAGCATCTTCAAGCACCTGCTGTACCGAGCGTCCATTGTTTTGACGTTGAAAGCCTACGAAATCCGTACCGTCATATTCGGTCAGAATAGCTATTCGAATTGTATTGTTTTCATCAGGTATCAAAAAAGGCCTGCCTTCCTGTGTCTCATATCAGCCGGGGAGCGAATCGTCCGAGCAGGACTTGCCCATCATGGCGGCGCCGACAATCCCCGCATCATTTCCCATCTTAGCCAGGCGGATTTCTGTTTTGCGGACACCGGGCCCAAAATAAGGCTTGCTCAATGTCTTCTCGCGAAGCGGAATCAATAGGGGATCACCCTCGTTGCATACGCCGCCGCCGATGACCAGGATCTCCGGCATGAAGGCATTGATTACATTTGCCAGGCCCTCAGAAAGGAACTCAATATATGTATCGACAACCTGTGCTGCCACAGCATCGCCGAGACGCATTGCTTCAAACGCCACTTTGGCATTTACCTTGCCCTCCTTGAGCTTGATAACATCATTGAGTTTAGAAGTTGGATTCGCGTCCGCGGCCTCCTTGGTCATTCGAATAAGGGCGGATGCCGCACCGTAAGATTCGAAGCAGCCCTTGCGCCCGCAGGTACACGGCACGCCACCCGCTATCAGCGTTGTATGCCCGAATTCGGAGCCTGCCTGATTGAATCCGGAAAAGATACGGTGGTTGATGATGACGCCGCTGCCAATACCTGTCCCGAGAGTGATCGTTACCGAATCTGCAGCCCCTTTGGCCGCACCGGCTACACTTTCAGCCATAGCTGCACAGTTAGCGTCATTACCTATATATACAGGAATATCAATGATCTCGCGGATAAGCCTGCGCATGGGTGTCATATTAAACGGCAGGTTATTCGCATACACAAGATATCCTGTCTCATTGTCCGGGGTTCCCGGTGACCCGATTCCGATCGCTTTTATATCTGTCTTGGAAAGGCCGGCATCTGCTATCACTTCTGATGCGAGTCTTCCCATATCGGATACAATTTTCTCCATCGCCCTGCTCACGTCTGTCTTAATGCTCTTTTTATTCAGAATCACGCCTTCCGATGTCACAACTCCAGCTTTAATGTTCGTTCCTCCAAGGTCGATTCCAACATAATACTGCATAGGTATTTCCTCTCTTTAATCGAGATATTTTTTTGTAAAATAATATTAAATGTCTGCATCTGATGCCCTGACGTCACCGGTCACTTTGGATCAACCGCATCCGGCTGTTATTTTGCATAGTCATCAACAACAGGAGATCCAATAAATTTTATCTTATTTTCACATAGAAATCTATAATAATTAACATAATGGCAAGACCGGAAAGGGATATCAGTAAAATATAGTCTTTCCCTTGCATGTGGAGAACGTGAAGCTTCGTCCTGCCTTCACCTCCGCGGTAACATCTTGCATCCATTGCAATCGCCAGTTCTTCCGCACGTTTGAATGCACTGACAAAAAGAGGTACCAGCACGGACACATAACCTTTAGCACGTGCAAAAACATTTCCGGTATCATACTCAGCCCCTCTTGAAGCCTGAGCCTTCATGATTTTATCCGTCTCCTCGACGAGTGTAGGGACAAATCGAAGCGCGATCGACATCATCATCGCCATCTCATGGACAGGTACGTGAATTTTTTTAAGCGGTCCGAAAAGGCTTTCCAGGGAATCTGCCATGAGAAGCGGCGTCGTCGTAAGGGTCAGGAGAATACTTGTACTGACAATTAAAAGGAATAATCGAAGAGCCATCAGGCCTGCTGTAAGTAATCCATTATCCGTAATTTTAAGGATGCCCCAGGCCAGTAAGGGATTTCCTGTACGGTTTGTCAGAATATTAAGGACAAAGACGAACAGAAGGAGAAAAACAATCGGTCTTACGGATTCCAGAATCCTGCCTATCGGTATGGATGAAAGGAGGCACAAAAAAGCCACGACAATAAAAGTTGCTAGAATCCCTGCTATGGACGACATCATAAATACCACGACCATATAAAGGAAACACAAAACAATTTTGACGCGCGGATCAAGGCGATGCAGAATCGAATCCCCCTGATAGTATCTGCCGATTGAAATATCCTTCATCATATGGCGCCGCCCCGGGAAGTAATTGTATCCCCGGCACCGGGATTTACCGATGCGTTGGATGCCGCTCTGATAAGTTCATCCGCTGCATCCCCCACGCGGAAATAGCAGGAGTTGACGGACGGGTAATCTTTTTGAAGTTCTGTAAGGCAGGCAACGGTCTCAGGTGCACAAAGTCCCAGTTCCCTGATTCTTATCGGATCTGCAAACAGTTCCTGAGGTGTCATAAGGGCACAAACCGTCCCATGCTTCAAAACGAGTATGCGGTCAGCATACCTTGCCGATTCATCCATATTATGGGACACAAGAATGATTGTTTTCCCGCGCTTCTTAAGCTTTTCCGCATAACTTAAAATTTCACGCCTTCCGGTCGGATCCAGGCCGGCAGCCGGTTCATCCAAAACAAGAATATCCGGATCCATCGCAAGTACGCCGGCAAAAGCAACGCGCCGTTTCTGACCGCCTGACAATTCAAAAGGGGACCTTTTCAGGAATGTCTCATCCAATCCGACCAAAACGATCGACTCAAGCACACGCGTTTTGATTTCATCGGCAGAAAGGCCCATTTTTGAAGGTCCGAAACCTATATCCTTTTCAACTGTTTCTTCGAAAAGCTGATATTCCGGATATTGAAAAAGAAGCCCGACGGTACGCCTGATCAGGCGTACGTCCGCATTTTTCCTTGTATTCAATGGCGCGGCACCCTCTTTGGGATAGATGGTAATCTCTCCCTCTTTCGGGCGCAGTAAGCCGTTCAAATGAGAAATCAACGTTGTCTTGCCCGAGCCGCTGTGTCCGATAATGGCAAAAATTTCGCCTTCGTTAACAGAAAAAGATACATCCGACAAGGACGGTTCGCTTTTTTTGTCATACGAGTGACTCAAATGGGAAACCTCAAGAACCGTTCTGCCCTCTTGTACAGCGGAAACCGGACATGCATCTGCATTCATCGGCCGGAGGGTTCCAGCTGACACAATTTTTAACATTTTCCGGATTCCATCGAGTGCCGAGGCGCGTGAGAACAGGGTCTGCCTCTCCATCGCAAGTCCCAGCCGGGCTGCAACCTCATATGCCAGTTCAGCAAAAACGGGGACATCCAGACCAAGTTCCCTGACCTTTTTAACCTGGCTGAAAATCTCGCCGGGGGTTCCGCCCATGGCCAGTCTCCCGTGGTTTAAGACATAAACACGATCGGCCAGGCACGCTTCCGCCATGTCGTGTGTTATATGAAGAACTGTCATATTTTTCTCCCTGACGAGACGGTCAACAACAGCAAGAAATTCGTCACGGCTGACAGGATCAAGCATGGAAGTTGATTCATCCAGAAGAAGTATATGCGGCTGCATCGCAAGAATGCCTGCTATGGCAAGCTTTTGCTTCTGTCCGCCGGAAAGCTGGGACGGCTGCCTTTTGGCCAGATCCGAAAGTCCGACATAAGCAAGGGCTTCATCCACACGAATACGTATTTCAGCGCTCGGAACCCCGAGGTTCTCGGGTCCGAAAGCGACATCTTCTTCGACGGTGGTTCCGACAATCTGATTGTCAGGATTCTGGAACACCATTCCGCAGGAACGGCGTATAGTCCAAAATGCCGCATCATCCCTGGTATCCCTTCCCATTACGAGAACAGCCCCGGACTGCGGCATTTCAAGGACATTTACAAGCTTGGCCAAAGTAGATTTGCCGGATCCGTTTCTCCCCAGGAGAGCCGTGTGCGTCCCCCTTGCAATGGACAGGGAAACACCTGAGAGTGCGGCAATGGATCCGGTCTCCGGGTGCAGATAGGAGAATTCAACATTTTCAAGAATAATATCCTGCATTTCTTTTGAAACGGCATCAGGAATCACATCATGAGATGCATCATGAAGGTCTTCGCGAATAATTTCTGTTTCAGCAGGAAACACAGTATTCTTGTCATCCATCCTTTTTCTCCAAAAGAAAAGGGCGCGGTACGCACGTGCACACCGCCACCCTTATTGAACTTCTCTACCCGGCTTAAATCAAGTGAAAATACTTATACCAGTTCCAGTTGAGCCATTTCAGAAGCGTCGCCTCTTCTTGCCCCAAGCTTGATGATACGGGTATATCCGCCGTTTCTGCCAACATATTTAGGTGCGATCTGCTCAAACAGCTGATTCACAGGATTTACGGTGTTCTCATCAGCATCATGACTCTTTCTGAGCCAGAATGCCATATTCTTTCTTGCCGCAAGTCTGGAAGGGCTGTCGACCTTAACCGTCTTCTTTTTGATCTCACGATCAACAACGTCATATTTAACGCCGTTTTTCGATGTCTTGGAAATAAGAACCTTTTTCCCTTTGGAATCAAGCTTCGACGAAGAGACTGTAACTTCTTTGGAAGTATAGTTCTCTCTCTCGCGAATCGCCTGCGTGATCAGCCTTTCGGTGATCTTGCTGACTTCCTTGGCACGGGCAACCGTTGTTACGATCTTACCGTTCAGGACAAAAGATGTCGTTAGATTTCTTAAAATAGCTATGCGCTGATCAGAAGCACGGCCAAGTTTTCTGTGTGATGCCATGGATGTAACCTCCTATATGTTACTGAAAATGCCCCAAGGCAAATGTGTTACTCCTCGCTTGACGCAAGAGAAAGTCCCATATCCTCGAGTTTTAAAATGACTTCTTCAAGCGATTTCTTGCCGAGATTTCTGACCTTCATCATCTCATCTTCAGAACGTGCAACAAGATCCCCTATGGAATTTATTCCGGCTCTCTTGAGGCAGTTATATGTTCTGACAGAAAAATCAAGGTCTTCAATAGCAACGTCCAGCTTGGAATTCTTATGCCCGCTGTCTTCAGCATCCCGAAAGCTCGGTCCGGCATTTTTGTCGGTCAGAGCAATGAAGAGGCCCAAGTGTTCACAAAGAATAGCTGCTGCCGCAGAAAGCGCCTCATTGACATCAAGAGTAGCATCCGTCCACAGTTCAAGCGAAAGACTGTCAAAGTCAGTGCGCTCTCCGACACGGGTATTCTCGACTGTGTAATTTGCCTTCTTGACTGGTGTAAATATCGAGTCGACGGCGATCACACCGATCGGCTGATTGACCAGCTTATTACGTTCGGCAGTTGAATAACCGCGGCCCTTGTTAATGGTAAGTTCCATAAACAGGCGTCCTGCACCATTCAAAGTAGCAACCACGTGATCAGGGTTCATGATCTCAACTTCTTCATCATGCACAATGTCGCCTGCTGTGACAACACCGGAACGACCTTCGTCTGTACTGATGTATACGGTCTTGGGACCATCGACATGCAGCTTGGCACGGATGCCTTTGACATTAAGGATCATCTCAGTCATGTCCTCGACAACACCGGTTATTGTTGAAAACTCATGGTACACGCCCTCTACACGAATAGCGGTAACTGCAGCTCCGGTAAGAGAAGAAAGCAGAACGCGGCGCAAAGAATTGCCAAGCGTTGTACCATATCCCCGCTCCAACGGCCCAATCACAAACTTGCCGTAGGAACTATCTTCATTCAATTCCACACACTCAATGACTGGCTTCTTTATTTCAATCATCTTTCTCCTCCTTGCGCAGCTAAATACATATGGCCAAATTCCGAAAACCCATTACTTAGAATACAACTCAACAATGAGGGTCTCCTTGACCTGAATATCTACGTCTTCACGTGTCGGCAGCTGGACAAGAGTACCTGTCAGTGTCTCTGCGTTGAAGGAAAGCCACGCCGGAATCGGACGCACATTCGTAAGATCTGTAAATTTGGGGGATTTGCGGGAAGACTCGCGAACCACGACAACATCTCCGACTTTCATGGTAATAGACGGAATATCCATCTTCTTGCCATTAACAACGAAATGACCGTGAGTAACAAGCTGACGTGCTTCGGCACGGGATGCTGCAAAACCCATTCTGTAAACTACATTATCCATACGCAGTTCGAGCAGTGCAAGAAGGTTATCACCCGTCTTGCCTTTGATGTGCTCTGCACGCTCAAAAGTTGAGTGGAACTGTTTCTCGAGAAGACCATAGAAGCGCTTTGTCTTCTGTTTTTCTCTCAGCTGAACACCATATTCTGAAACTTTTTTCCTGCCCTGTCCATGTTGGCCCGGAGCAAAACTCCGTCTGACAAGAGCACATTTTTGTGTGTAACATCTCTGACCCTTAAGAAAAAGCTTATCGCCCTCTCTACGGCACAGGCGGCAGGATGCATCTGTATATCTAGCCATTCTCTATACCTCCTCCGTAATCAGACTCTTCTTCTCTTAGGCGGTCTGCAACCGTTATGTGGAACTGGAGTAACGTCTTTAATCATAGTGACATCTAATCCAGTGGACTGCAGGGCACGGATTGCAGATTCACGACCGGCACCAGGTCCTTTTACAAAAACCTCAACAGTGCGCATGCCATGATCAACAGCCTTTTTGGCTGCATCTTCCGCAGCCATCTGAGCAGCAAAAGGTGTTCCTTTACGGGAGCCCTTCATGCCCATTTCACCAGCAGACGCCCATGAAACAGCATTTCCAAGAGGATCGGTAATCGTAACGATTGTATTGTTGAACGTAGAATGAATATGCGCATGTCCGCGGTCAATATTCTTACGTTCTCTTTTCTTTGGCCGTATAGCCGTCTTTTTAATTGCCTTCGCCATGGATATTCCTCCTTACTTCTTTTTGCCAGCCATCGTACGCTTCGGACCCTTACGAGTACGAGCATTCGTTTTTGTGCGCTGACCGCGAACAG